>OGDN01000167.1_pt1 | contig 132617 bp, 102 predicted proteins | sample 1570271 | NCBI WGS metagenome assembly OGDN01 (sample SAMEA4384481, study PRJEB24528) | human gut metagenome
CTTTTGGTATCTAGGCTATGCTGCTGTGAAAGTGCGCAAGAGATTGTACGTTACCTTACAGCAAGCTGGCCATGCACAAGTGCGGCCCGCGCAGCTTCAAAAGCGGACAGGGCGCCATGGTGAAGGTGCTCTACAAGTTCGGCGACGGGAAACTGTCGCTGAAGAAGCTGGAGGAGCGTCTCGGCTGGGACGGCCACGAGGTCATTCGCGTGGCCGAGAAAGCCCAGGAGAACGGCTACGTGCGCTTTGCCACCAGCAAGAAGGGCAAGCTGTCCGTAGCGCTGACCGACAAGGGCACCATGGTCGTCGAGAAGCGCCTGGCCGCCGAGGATCGCGCGGCCGACGAGGTGCTGGAGGGCCTCACCGACAAGGAGCGCGAGTGCCTGCTGAAGCTGACCGGCAAGGTGATTGAGAACTGCAAGGCCATGGGCGTCGACTATCGCACCATCGCCGTCAAGGGCTGCCGCGACCGCAAGCCCGGCCACCATCACCGCCACGGTTGCTGCCGACGCTAGGAAACTGTGGAATGCGGCAAGTCAGAAAGACTTGCCGCATTCCACCCAGATTGATCTCTAAAGGATTTCTTGTAAGTTGCTACTGGTGGGCTCGCACACTTCCCGCACACCTGCGGGAAGAAACGAAAAAGGTCAGCCGCTTGCAAGCGACTGACCTGGTGTTTCTTGGTCGCGGGGGGCGGATTTGAACCACCGACCTTCGGGTTATGAGCCCGACGAGCTGACCAGACTGCTCCACCCCGCAATGGGTTGCCTCAAAGGGCAAAGAGATATATTACTCTTCTGAACGCGAATTGCAAGTCTTCGATCACACTTCACCTCATTCGGCACAATTCCTGCACATGTTTGCCATCCCAATAGCCTCCAGCACGATTTGTCGCATCGCACACGGACGATCGCCGTGCCCCGTGCTATGATGCCGCCTATGCTTTCCCAGATCAGACAAAACGGACTGCCCTCATGGGCCTACAAGGCGGCGCTGCTTTTGGCGGCCGCCATTTGGGGCATGGGCACGGTGGTCATCAAGTCTACCGTCGACGAATTCCCGCCCGCTTGGATCGTGGGCGTGCGCTTCACCTTTGCCGGCATCATCCTCGGCATTGCCACGGCGCCGCGCATCTCCCGCGCCTTCGCCCGCAACAAGCGCGGACATCTGCGCGACGGCGCGGTGCTGGGCGTCTTTCTATTCCTCTCCTACTGGTTCAACTCCACGGGACTCACCGACACCACCGCCTCCAACAGCTCGTTTCTCACCACGCTCTACTGCGTGATCATCCCCTTCCTCGGATGGATCATCATTCGGAAGCGACCGACCCGCTACAACATTGCGGCGGCTATCCTGTGCGTCACCGGCGTGGGTTGCGTGGCCTACGCCGGCATCGGCGAGTTCTCGCTGCGCTTCGGCGACTTCATCACGCTGGCCTCGGCTCTCTGGCTGAGCTTCCACGTGCTGTACACGGCGAAGTACGCGCCGGGACGCTCTATGATGCTGCTCACGGTCATTCAGTTCATCGTGGCGGGCCTGCTGGGACTCATCACCGGGCTTATCACCGAGCCCGTACCCAACTTCAGCCAGTTGGGCGCCGACACTTGGATGAGCCTCATCTACATCACCGTGTTTGCCTCTTGTGTGGCCCTAGGATTGCAAAACGCCGCCGTGGCCCGCGTTGATCCGGCCCAGGCGGCGCTGTTCCTTGCCACCGAATCGGTGTTCGGCGTGATGTTCTCCATCCTGCTTTTGGGCGAGGCGCCGGCGATTTCCACCTACCTGGGATTTGCCCTTATCTTCGTCGGCATCGTCGTCAGCGAGTACTTACCCCTGCGAGCCGAAAAGATCGCAGCCCAGAAGGCAAAAACGGCCGCCGAAACGGCCGTCCTCGATTGCAAGCGGGCCGAAACCCAAGCAACCGACCTCGAAGAGGCCGACGCGTTCATGCGCTAGTTACTCGCGGCCGTCCCAGCAGTAGGTGCAGATTTTCTCCGGATCGATGCCGATGGCCTCTATCATGCCCTGGAGGCTCTGGTAGCTCAGCGAATCGAAGCCCATATCCTCGCAGATGGTCTTCAGCAGGCACTGGCCGCGCTCGGTGCGGGCGTCGGCGTACTCGTCCAGATGGGCCACGCCCTCCTCACCTTCCAGCTGATCCACTACGCGCCGCGCAATGAGATCCATGTCCGACTTGCTGGACGAGAAGCTCAGGTACTTGCAGCTGTACATGATGGGCGGGCACGCGCTGCGCATGTGCACCTCAGCGGCACCGGAGTCGTACAGGAAGTTCACCGTCTCACGCAGCTGGGTGCCGCGCACGATGGAATCGTCCACGAACAAGAGCTTCTTGTCGCGGATGAGCTCGGGCACCGGCACCTGCTTCATGTTGGCGATCTTGTTGCGCAGATCTTGGTTCGCCGGCATGAACGAGCGCGGCCAGGTGGGCGTGTACTTGATGAACGGGCGGCCGAAAGGCATCTTGCTTTCAGTCGAATAGCCGATGGCATGGGGAATGCCAGAATCGGGCACGCCAGCCACGAAATCCACCTCGGGACACGCGCCGCGCGCCGCCTCGTCGCGGGCCATGATGGCACCGTTGCGGTAGCGCATCACTTCCACGTTCACGCCCTCGTAATTGGAGTTCGGGTACCCGTAGTACACCCACATGAACGCACACATCTTCATCTCGTCGCGAGCCGGCGAGAGCACCTCAATGGCATCGGGCGCAAGCCGCACGATCTCCGCCGGGCCCAACTCGTACTCATCGTGATAGCCCAGCTTGTGGTAGGCAAAGCTCTCGAAGGCGACGCAGTGGCCGTCATCGTCAGCGCCCACGAGCACGGGCAAGCGGCCCATGAAATCGCGGGCCGCAATGATGTCGCCATCCTCGGTCATAATGAGCAACGTGAGCGATCCGTCGATCTTCGATTGGGCATACTGGATGCCGGCGACCAGGTCGTCCTTCTGGTTGATGAGCGCCGCCACCAGCTCGGTTGAGTTCACCGCGCCAGAGCTGAGCGCCATAAACTGCGCATCGTGATCTTCGAAATACTCCTCCACCAAGGCCTCGGCGTTGTTGATGGCGCCGATGGTAGTGATCGCGAAGGTACCCAAATGCGAGCGCACGAGCAGCGGCTGCGGGTCGGCATCCGAGATGCATCCGATGGCGCTCGTGCCGTGGAAGCGCACGATGTCGTCCTCGAATTTCGTGCGGAACGGCGTGTTCTCGATAGAATGAATCTGACGCTGGTAGCCATCCTCGTGGTCAAGCACAATCATGCCCGCCCGACGCGTGCCGAGATGCGAGTGGTAATCGACGCCGAAGAAAACGTCCATCACCACATCGCGCTTGGAAACCGCTCCGAAAAAGCCGCCCATGAAATCCTCCGTCTTAGTGTTTCAACGACAGGTCAAAGTATAAATGGTGCGCCTGAACGATTGTTGCCTTGCGGTTAATTGGCTCAAAATTCACGATTTTAGGGACAAGGCCCGCCAGATGAGCCAGGTTGCGTCCGCGCCTACTCGATGACATAGCGATGCTGCCGAACGGCGGCCACGGCCGCGACGTTCAGCGAGCAGCCGATGCCCGCCTCATGGCCCGGGGCGTTCAGCGTGATGATGCCATCGGGAGCCGTGTAGGCAGGCACCGTGAGGTCGGCGTCGAAGTAACGCGCCGTGGCACCCAGATCGCCGGGGATGACCACTCCGGGCAGCGTTTGGAAAGCCGCGTGGGCAAAGCGCGACACACCGGTGTCGTACATGCCGCTCATGCACACCTCGCGTCCTTCAGCCAGCGCCCGGTGCACGAAGGCGAGCGAGCGCTCGATGCCGCCGAACTTCCCAATCTTCACCATGGCGCAGCGCAGTTCCGGATGATCGAACAGACCGGCGGCCTCTTCGGCGTTCACGAAGGACTCGTCCACGCAGATGGGCATGGCCAGCGTATGCTGAAACGACGCGAGTCGCATGAACGGATCGCGCAGTGCCCGCTCGCCCCCGGCGGCGGCCAGGTTCAGCGGCTCTTCGATCCAGCCGATGTCCAGCTCGTCGTAGGAGCGCAGCTCGGCCAGGTTGTGCAGCCCGAAGCTCTGGTTCGCGTCCAGGGTAATAAGCAGATGCGGGAACGCCCGACGCACCGCGCGCACCGCCGGAAGCCCTCGGCCGGGAGCCACTTTCAGCTTGACACGCTGGTAGCCAGCGTCCACGCACTCGCGCACCTCGGCCACGGTTTGGGCGGGAGTCCCCAGGCCCACCACCGCGCCGCTGTACACCTTGCGCGTTGCCCCGCGCCGGTCGCCGGGACACGCTGAACCCACCGCAACATCCTCCCCCTCGAAAGCTGTCGCGACGCGGGTCATACGGTCGAACTCCTCGCCGAGCAGCTTCCACAGGGGTTTTTCCGTAACCTTGCCGTACAAGTCCCAGCAGGCCATCTCCAAAGCGCTCACCGCCATGGGGAACGCCTCCGCGCCTTCCAGCGAGAACAGGTCGGCCGCCACCTCGCGCGGGTGCAGGTACGTGCCGGCGATGACCCGGGGCGCCAGCACGTCGCGCAGCACGCGCAGATCGTCGCCGAGGGTCTCGGGCAGATACCAATCAGTGTCGAAGGCCGTGCATTCCCCCAGCCCTACGCGGCCCTTGCGATCGATCACCTCGACAATCACCGTGTCGCGGTAGGTCAGCGTCTCCTTCGGCGTTTTGAAGGGCTTGGAAAACGGCAGGCGCCCATGGTGCAGCACCACGCGCCGAATGTCGATGTTCTCGTGGAACAGCGCCTCGCAAGCGGCGCGATCGATCTTACCGATGCCCGAGCGAGGCAGCTCGTCCACAATGGAGATCTGCTCGGGCACGTACAACTTCGACAGCCGCTGGGAAAGGGCCTCCCGCAGCGTGCGCGTGCTGATGAGCGGGGCGTCCGGCGTCAGCTCTACCACCGCTGCCGGGCGCCGGCCCCAGCGCGCGTCGGGCAGGCCGAACACGTAGGCGTCGGCCACGCCGGGAATGCGCACCAGGGCATCGACGATCTCGGCCGGGTACACGTTCTCACCGCCGGAAATGAACATGTCGCCGGTGCGCTCGCGCACGTAAAGGCAGCCGTCGTGCAGCGCCGCCGTATCGCCCGTGAGGAAGAAACCGTCCACGGTGAAGGGCGCCCGAGCGTTGGCGTAGCCGCCGAACACCCCCGGCCCGCGCAGGGCCAAACGGCCGAAGCCGGCTGCGTCCGGTTCCACAATACGGGCCGAATAACCCGGCAGAAGCCGCATACCTCCCGTGAACTGGGGCGTGATCAGCGTGTTCGCCACTTGGCTCGACGTCTCGGTCATGCCGTAGCTGGCATACACGCGCGCCTCGGCCTCTAGGGCCCGGGCCACGGTCTTCGCGTTCAGCGGGCCGCCGCCGAGCAGCACGCACTCGTACTGGGCCAGCGCGCTCGGCCGCGCGTTCAGCATGTCCTGCAGCATCTTGTCCACCACCGAGATATGGGTGGCGTGCATCACCTCGGCGTCACGCAGCACCGCCGCCGCGTCGAAGCGCTCGTAAATACGCAGAGGCCAGCGGCTGCAGACGCTGCGCACAAGCACCTGAAAACCGCCCACGTGGAAAAACGGCAGCACCGCTTGCCACAGGCCGCGCCCCCGAACGCGCCCAGAAAGCACCCGGTTCGACGCCTTCGACGCCTCCACGAGGTTGCCCCAGGTGAGCTCGGCCGCCTTGGGCTTGCCCGTCGTGCCGGAGGTGAACATGATGAGGGCCCGATGGCTGGAATCGAAGACATGGGCGGCTCGTTCGGCGAAGTGGATGGCATCCTCGACTGAGCCGCCGAGGGAGTCGTCCACCCGTCCCGCCCGCTCGTTGCGCAGAAGCGAGTTGCACACCGCCTCGAAGAGCTTGGGCTCGCCGGCCGCATCTACCGTGTAGGCTACGCGCAATCCCGCCCGCTCCAGTTCCAGCACGCGCGTGAGCTTCTCGGCATCGGTCAGCCGATGGTTCAACGCCACCAGGGCGAATCCCCCGTAGGCCGCCGCCAGGGCGAGGAACACGTACATGGGACCGTTCGGCAGATCCACCGCCACCGCATCGCCTGGGAAGACGCCCTTATCCCGCAGCCGTCGCGCGAGCTGGGAGGCGATGAGCCGCGTCTGGCGGTAGGTGTAGGCCGTCTCGTTGCCGCGCCGATCGACCGCCGTGAAGAATACGGCTTCCGGGCGCAACTGCGCGGTGCTTTCGAAGATATCGATCATGAACGGCTCGTGGAACTCCTTGGGCGCGATAAGCTGAACAGGGCACAGGAAGCCCCCCGCCGGCTGCGGCAGGGGGGCGAAGCATCCTACGGAAACTTCGGGAACTGGGTGAAGTCGGGGGCGCGCTTCTCCTTGAAGGCGTCGCGGCCCTCTTTGGCCTCGTCGGTGGTGTAGTACAGAAGTGTGGCGTCGCCGGCGAGCTGCTGAATACCCGCAAGGCCGTCGGTGGCGGCGTTGAACGATGCCTTCATGAAGCGCAGGGCTGTGGGGGAAAACTGCATCATCTCGGCGGCCCAGGCCATGCACTCGTCTTCCAAATCGTCGAAGGGCACGACCTTGTTCACGAGGCCCATTTCCAACGCCTCGTCGGCCGTGTACTGGCGGCAGAGGTACCAGATCTCGCGAGCCTTTTTCTGACCCACGATGGCGGCCAGATACCCCGCGCCGTAGCCGGCATCGAAAGAGCCCACCTTAGGCCCGGTCTGGCCAAACTTCGCCGTATCGGCCGCAATGGTGAGGTCGCACAGAATAGAGAGCACATGCCCTCCGCCGATGGCGTAGCCGTTCACCATGGCGATGACGGGCTTAGGCACTACGCGGATGAGCCGCTGCAAATCGAGCACATTCAGGCGCGGGATGTTGTCCTCGCCCACATATCCGCCGTTGCCGCGCTTTTTCTGGTCGCCGCCGGAGCAGAACGCCTCGTCCTCATGGCGGCCGCCGTGGTTCACGCCGGTCAGCAAAATAACGCCCACGGAGGCATCGTCGCGCGCCTCGCTGAAGGCGTCGTACATCTCCATCACCGTCAGCGGCGTGAACGCGTTGCGCCGCTCGGGCCGATTAATGGAGATCTTCGCCACCCCATCGCACAACTCGTAGCGAATCTCGCGGTACTCTTTACCGCACTTCCAATCGTAGTTGCTCAAGCTTCTCTCCTTCAGCTCGCCAGCATCGCCGATAGGCATGTTGTCTCAACTGGCATAATACCGTAGAAACTCGCTATCGATAGGCAGAAATGCCTCCGAAGAAGGCCGTTCAGAACAACTTCCCCACCAACGGATACCGCCGGCCCCTAAATCCCGAATTCCTGAAAGAGCTCGTTGCGGCGGTGCGGGTTGGACGAAGCCTCAGCAACATCGTCAATGCGAGACGCCTCCAGCAATTGTGCAACCAAAGCTCCGAAGCGATCTTCGCCCTGCTCGATGCCCTGCTCCATCCCTTTCGCCAGGCCTTCTTCCATGCCGCTGTTGTAAGCATTTCCGAGGCCTTCTTCAACGATCAGCTCCGCCTGAATGCGAGCGTCTTCAATATAAGTCAGCATGTCCAAGCCCTTCTGTCTCCACACGGCATTGCCATTGGCGCGCCTCACTGCCGCTGCAATATCAGCCACAAGCGCATCGCCATCCTCTTCCCCGGCTGCCACGTATTTTAACAGACTGCGTAGAGGCCCTTCTGCCAAGGTCTCCCAAGCCGAAGCATTGAGCACCACCCAATGGAACCCATGACGAAGATCGACCGCCTCATCCTCGCAGCAAACCATTTCGAAATGATACACGGGAAGCGCCGCGTCGAACTGATCCTCAGTGCAGATGAATACGACGTAACTCTCAGCAAGATTCCGGTAAGGCTGGCCCCGTCGAAGAGCCGACGAGTCCATCGCAGATTGATAATAGCGCATTCGCCGGCCAAGCTCCTTCATCGTGTAGGCCTGAATTTCCACATCGTAAACAGCATTCGCGGTACTGGCGAAAGCATCAAGCCGCACGCCTTTCGCCCCCAGTCTCGGTTCGACGGTTCGCTCCACCTCCACGTTGCGTACGCGGTCAACCGGTTCTCCCAGCACCACCTCTAAAAGGCGACGGCAAATATCATGTTCATTGGTCATAACCTGGTTAAACATAGGCCATTCATGGAACAGCAAATCTCTTGGCTCGTCCATCGTCGGGCTCCTCTCTCATTGGGAGAACCTATGCTAGCCGAGCACGACCGCAAAAATGACGCAAGAATGTCCCGATTGATTCCTTGCGCCAACCGCAATAGAATCGCACAATACAAGGAAGGACAACGCACGAAGTGGCCGCATCCGAAAAGGAGCGACCACTTGCGAGGGAGGGGCTACAGGGATGGTATCTTAGGGCTTAGGATTCGGCCAAGTGCTCACCCAAGGTATAGCCCAAAGTAATAGCGCTGCCGATGCTCACCCCCGGAATCGGGGAGAAGTAGGCTGCACCGAATCGTTGACCTAAACAGTTGCCGGCCGCGTACAGACCGGGAATGGGATCGAGAGACTCACCGAGCACATTGCAGTACTTGTCGGTCATGAGGCCACCGACCGTGACCATAACACCACCCACATGGTCAGGTCCCGCCACGACGCCCATAAAGGGCGGCGTGTCCAGCGTGAACAGCACCCGCGAATCCTTTCCAAAATCCTCGTCCACGCCCGCTTTCGCCAGCTCGTTATATCGCTCAATGGAGGCCATCATATTCTCCTTGGCCTCGCCTTCAATGCCCATGTACTGCGCCAACGTATCCCAGTCCTCCGCCACGTAGGTGCCTCGGCCATCGCCTTCGGCCCCATTGGCAAGACCCTGGTCGAACTGAGCGGCAATGTTGGCAATGTTTTGCTCTTGGGGATCGAAGCACGTGTGGCCAGACACCGAGTAGGTGCACGTTTCCTTAAGCTTGGAATCGAAGAGCGTGTAATAGACATTCTGCTTGATGCGGGCGGCAGGCTTGCCCGTCCACGTGGGATCGCCGAAGAACTCGTTGCAATAGCGGTTGCCCTTCTCGTCCAGGTAAATGCCCACGCCAGGATTCATGGAGGGAATGACGAAATCGCCGTTCATCGACCCAAGAGGACGAGGCTCTAGGCGACCGCCAGCCCAAACGCCCATCTTGATGCCCGAGCCGTCCTTGCCGCCCATGGCGTCATGCCACTCCGTAATGCCTTCCTGCAGACAGTCGTTGGCGGTCACGCAAAGGTCGGTCATCATTTCCTTGTCGGCGCTGAAATCGCCCGCCGCAAGCACAACGGCCTCGTTGGCGCGATAGCGATGGTAGGTTCCGGCGGCATCTACGCACACCACACCCGTCACGGCATCGCCGTCCTTCTCCAGATAAACACCCTTCCGATCGAAGATGAGCTGCAGATTGGGCAGCTCAGCGAGCGAGGCAAAAATCGCCTGGTAAACCTCGGTCATATTGTGCTCGTTGCCCATGCCCCACTGCACCGTGCCCGTCCAGAACTTCTGACCGGCAATCTCATCGAGCATGTTCTCGTGACGTGGCCAGTAAGAGATGGTCATGGTCTCCAGAAGCTCCGCAGGCACCTTCTCGAGGAACCAGTCCACGGCCTCGCCGCTCCGCGTCGCGTACTGCATGATAAGCGAGGGGTTGGCGGCATTCTGGCTGCGCATCATCCAGTCGTTGAAGAACTCCACGGGATCAACCTCGGGCACACCGTGATCCTTCAGATACTGGGAATTCAGGTGCCCGATGTCGTTGCCGATGATGGTGTAATACTGTTCCTCGAGCGCCTCCAGCAAAACAACGCTTTTGCCGCTCTTCTCGGCGGCGCTACGGGCCGTTGCCGTACCGGCATGGCCCGCACCAATAACAACGATGTCGGCCACGGCCTCATCAACGATGGCGTCCTCCGCCACAGATTCCGGCGCTACGCGCCACGAACTCGTCTCGGCCGCATCGGCCACCGTCCCCGTCTCCGACAAGGCCTCGCTGGAAGTTTGCTGCGCCGGAGCGCATCCCAAACCCGTCGCCGCGACCGCTCCCAGCATACCCGTGGCCACTGAGCCTTTGAGAAAATCCCTTCTGCTGATCTGTGCCATTTCCCTTCCTCCTTTTTCTGCGGGATTCACAATGACGGCAGTGTAGAAGGGAATCGGAATGCGCAAAAATACCTCTGTCGATTTGGGAGCAGTCATCTGTCTAATTGGACGATCCAGCCATCTCGCGCGGAATAAGAATATTGAGGGCAAAGCGTCCGTCTCTTGCCTCGATCTGCAACGTTCCCTCGTAACGTTCGATAGCCGCTCGAATACTCTTCAATCCCAAACCGTGCCCCTGCGCATTCTCTTTGTTAGTGGCAGGCAGCCCGTCGCGCCACTTGATTTCTCCCGCAAACGTATTCTCGAAGTGGAGGTAGAGCCAATGCTCGTCCCCATGGATGCGCACCATGATCTCGCGAGCGACCTGTTCCGGCAGACGCATCTGAGCTTCCACGGCATTGTCGAGGGCGTTGCTGGCGATGGCCACAATATCGCCGGGGCGCATGAAGTCCATGCACTGCGCATCCACGAACAGGACGAGTCGTATGTCCAAATCGCGGCAACGCTGGGCGCTCAGCGACAGCACGGTATCAAGCACCTCGTTGCCCGTTTGCAGAAACTGCTCTTCTCCAAAAGACGTCTCAAGCGCCTCGTTGGCATAGGCGATACGCTCCCCTTCCGATTCAAGACGGGCTATATACAGAAGATGATGCTTCAAATCATGGTGCTTGCGCTGAATCTCGTCCATGGCGCGACGTCGCTGGTCGTATTGGTTGGCCTGCATCCTCATCACCGCTTCCAGCATGCGCGCGCTCTGAGCCTCTTCGCGCATAAAGGCGACATTGTCCACGCCAATCATCACCAGCACGCTCGTGAGACTGCAAAGTTCGTAGAGGAAGAGTCCGAGCGTGTCAGGTACTCCGGTTCCATGGCCAGATTCCAAAGCCTCAATGAGGTATCCCACCGTCAGCACAGGCACCATGGAAAGAGCCATGGGCACGAGCTCCCTCCATCCGATTTGCTTTGGTTGAACCCGTATGCAAAACCTTTTTAGCAGAAAGAAAACTCCAAACGTGAGCCCCGCAGGCAACAGAAGATACACGGTCGCCTCCACGGGATATTCCAGCAGCACCGCATGATTGGCCAGGTTCATGCCCTCCCGCGACAAGGCAAAAGCCGCTGCGGCTTTCTCGACGGCAATTTCTACCAGAAAGAGGATGAAAGTGTAGTAGAGCGTCTCTCGAGAGCTGATGCAATATCGAAGCCGGACAAAGACATAGAGCAGCCCAAACAGCTCCGTCAGCCGAAATGGCCCATAATGATCGGCTTGTAGGCCATCAAGACCGCTTCTTAAAGCAAGCAGCAGCGGCATAACCGTCAAAAGAGCACTGCGAAAAAGCCGCTGCACCGCCTCCGATTCTCCCATCTCCCGCAACGGAAGACCCCGCATAAAGTAGAGAATGCCCGCGAGCTCGAGGGCGAACAGCAGGTAATCGTACAGGACGATCATCGAAGTTTTCCGCCCGCAAGCTGACCGGCAAGCGCCTGCATGAAGGCTGTCCTCTTCTGCTTGCTTATGGGCACCTCACCGCCGGGTACAATGGCGCTATTGCCCGTCACGCGCTCAACGTACATGAGGCTCACGACCGCCGAGGCATGGCAGCGAAAGAAGCGCCTATCGTCGTTGAGCTTGTTCTCGAAATCCGTCAGTGACTCATAGACCGAGTAATCGCCATCAAGGGTATGGACGTGAAGTTTCCTGTTTATCGGCTCGGCGAAAAGAATACGATCGGTACGCAGCCGCACCAGTCCATCGGCGTTGTGAATCGTTATAAATCGCGGTTGCTCGTCATCGTAATCGCGGCAAAAGAGTCGCATCTTCTCGCTGAAGCTTTCCCACTCGAGCGGCTTCACGATGAAATCCATGGCCCGTACCGCATAGCCCTGCACCGCATATTGACCGAGGTTCGTAATAAAGATGATCTTCACCCGCTGGTCAATGGCTCGAATCTCTTCCGCCACCTGAATGCCGTTTGCATCGGGCATTTGGATGTCGAGAAACACCGCATCGTAGCGCTGGTCAAATACCGACAGGAAATCGAAACCATTGCAGTACGTATCGACGATAATCTCTCGTCTCTGCTCGCAGGCAAAGCGCGCAAGGAAGCTTTCGATGAGCTCGCGCTGCTCTGCCTCGTCGTCCACCACGGCGATACGCAACACAGGCGCCTCCTTCCCTTCAGCCAATATATGATAGCGAAAGAGGCGCCTTACACGGCGCCCCTTGCCCCTTTGGAACGTTCGCCTGTCTCTTTTGTGCTACATTCCCTCGGTTTCGAAGCGCTTCTTCAGGGCTTCCTGGTGGATGGCGTGCTGCAAAGCCACTTCCTTGGAAATCGTGCCCTCTTTCACCAGGCGGTGCAGGCTTTGATCCATGGTGCGCATGCCGGCGCCGGACGATGAGGCGATGACCGAATCGATCTGGTGGGTCTTCTCCTCGCGGATGAGGTTGCGGATGGCCGGCGTGGCGGTCATGATCTCGAAGACGGGTACGATACCCCCGTCCACCGTGGGCACGAGCTGCTGGCTCACCACGGCCTGCAGCACGAGCGACAGCTGCATGCGAATCTGGCGCTGCTGGTTGGCCGGGAAGGCATCGATGATGCGGTCCACCGTGGAAGAGGCGCCCGTGGTGTGCAGGGTGGAGAACAGAAGCTGCGCCATTTCGGCGGCGGTCATAGCGGTGCCGATGGTCTCCTGGTCGCGCATCTCGCCGAGCAGGATGACGTCCGGCGCCTCGCGCATCGCGCTGCGCAGCGCCTCGGCGTAGGTGGCGACATCGGAGGGAATCTCGCGCTGGGTGACGATGCAGCCCTCGTGGCGATGCACGTACTCGATGGGGTCTTCCATGGTGATGATGTGCCCCGTGCGCGCCTTGTTCAGCTTGTCGATGATGCAGGCCAGCGTCGTGGACTTGCCGGCGCCCGCAGGACCGGTGACCAGCACGAGGCCCTTCTGGAAGTCGGCGCAGGCCATGACGTCGTCGGGGATGTGGTAGTCGGCGGGGTTGGGCAGCGTGAAGGGGATGACGCGAATGACGGCGCCCAAAGACCCGCGCTGACGGAACACGTTCACGCGGAAGCGTCCCATGCCCGGCACGGCGAAGGAGAAGTCGTCGTCATGGTTGTGGCCGTCCGTGAAGATCTGCTCGTCGCGGCCGGACAGCTCGTAGATGGCGTCCACCAGCTCCTTAGTATCGGCGGGCATGAGCGGCGCCATGTCCATGCGCACCTGACGGCCATCGGCGGTGTAGGTCAGCGGCAGGCCCGCGACGATGAAGACATCCGAGGCCTTCTTGTCGATCATTTCCTGCAGCAGTGCCTTCAGTTCCATAGAAGCTCTCCTTATCTGTCTAGCCGAGCCACAGGTTCTCGCCTGTGCCGTCGTCGGTCCATTCCGTTGTGACTTTCCATTGTTCAATGGTGTAGGTATCGTTTTGAATCCGCAGCACGATGGCCAGCGTGCGTCCGCTTTCCATCGAGAACGTGGCCGAGATGAGCTCGCCGTCGCGAACGGCCGAGTCGCTGTAACGCTGCAGAACATCCTCCAACGTACCTTCGGCTAAAGCGGCGTCAATGTCGGCGACGAACTGCTGGCCGACGGATTCCAGCTGGTACGTTTCGGTAGTGGTGGCGGCTTGGCGCTCGGTGGTGGAAAGTTCCGCCAGCGATGTGGTGACGGAAAGCACCGTGAGCACGGCCAGGCACAGCACAATGATGAGGGTGAACAGGCTGATGGGGCCGATGCGCACCGAACCGTGGGGCTTAGCCATGGGACACCACCTCCCCTGCGGGCACATAGCGCGATGTCTCCAACGTGTACACAGGCTCCCCCTCGTTGCCCTGGAAGCAAAGGCCACCAGGCTCAAACCCGATGCCCTCCTCGGCCGCCTTGGCCGAGTCGTTAAGGACGCGTACCTTCCACACTTCTATGGTCAGGTAATGCATCGTCCCGGCGTCGGTGTCCTCGGTGCTAAACGTGCACTCGGCGGACAAGAGGTCGGAGCCGTTCTCTACCTCGTGCGCCGGCTGCGACAACCAGCGATCGGCCATGGGGTCGGCCTCGTTGGCTTCCTTGAAGGCAATCGGATCGGCGGCGAACTCCTCGGCCACATTCGAGGCCAGCACGAGCCCGTCCATCAGATCGGCGCTCTCGCGACCTATGCGATCGGCCTCGGCGTTCAGGTTCATGAGCACCGCCAACGAGCCCGTCAGAAACACGAGCAGAAGCAGCGCCTCCACGATGAAGGCGGCGCCGGGCCACACGGCCCGCTCCTTGCGTACGCGTCCGATGCGGTCGTTGTAACGGGCCAGGCGCGCGTCGGCGACATTCGCCTCGGCCCTATGAGCGGCCACCGAAGCGGACGCCATGGAGCGACGACTCTCGGATCCTCCGGCCATCACGCATCACCTCCCGCCGCGCGCAGAGCCACCGACGTCTGTCCGGCATCGGTGACGATGGTCAGCAATCCTCCCCCGTAGGAGAAGTCGAAGACGGACGACCGCACGATGGCCGTGGCCTTCGACGGGTCGTAGGGGGCATCGGCCAGGGCGTACTCCTCCATGATGACGCCGTCGTAGCGGTACAGGCGCGTCTCGTACACCCCGGAGGGCAGCGTCTCGCGCAGCACCAGGGCCGGGCCGTCCAAAAGGCAACGCGTGTCGCTGGCGCCGGCCGCTTCAGGCAGCCCCAGCTCCTCGCGGCCTTGGGCGACGACCATGTCGACTCCCTCTTCGGTCACCCAAGCACAGGCCACCGCATCAATCTGGTCGTTGGCCCGCACATCGTTGGCGAGCAGCGTGAGCGAGAGCCGCTGGTTGTCGGCCGCGTCTCCCTCGCGGTTCAGCCCGCGGTACACGTCGGTGCCGGCAAGGATGGCCATCAGCAGCGTCGCCACGAACAGCGCGAACAGAAGCCCTGTGAACACGCGACCGAAATCGCGCTCGCGCTGACGACGCACGCCGCCGGCCCCGTAGGTTTTGCTCGACGAGGCGAGCCGGGTCGCCCCTTTCAGCTTCTCGGTCATCGCGGCACCACCACCACACTGGGCGGCACGTTGGAGGCGAACGCCTCATAGGTGACCGCGTAATCCTGGTGGTTCACAATGAGCCCGTAGTGCTCTTCCAAATAGCTGAGGCGCGCCGGATAGGCCCCTTCCACCGCCGCGCACTGCATAGCCGCGTCCAGCACCGCCGTGCGCACCGAAGCCGCCGATTGGGCCTCGGTCTGGGCGCTCGTCATATCCCAGGCAAACCACAGCAGCACGGCCAGCACCACGGCCGCGATGACGGCAACCACCCGCCGGGTGCGCCGCTGCTGCATTTGGGCTGTCTTACCGTGAATCATGATGACTAGCCGATCGAACCCATGATGCCGATCAGCGGCAGCATGACCGAGATGAGCGTGGCTCCCACAGCAATGGTGAGGAAGGCGGCCAAGGCCGGCTCGATGTTGTCGATGGCGGCGTCAATCTGCAGAATGGCGTCGTCGAAGAAGTTGGCCGACAGGCGATCGAGCGCCGCGTCCAGCGAGCCGGAGCGCGTGCCGATGGTGAGCAGGCGCGCGTGAATCTGCTCGAACACCTCGGCCTCGCTGATGGCCTGGGCGAGCGAGCGCGGGCTTTCCGCGTCAATCATCAGCCCGTAGGCGGCCGTGGCCTTCGCCTTAAGTCCCTCGTGCTCCACCACCTCGATGGCGCGCCGCATAGCCTCGTCGGTGTTGATACCCGAGGCGGTGTAGGCGGCCAGCGCCGAGGCGAACCGGGACACGGCCAGCTGCTCCATGGCGGGACGGGTGGCCGGGAACTTCTCCATGAGGTGCATCACCGCGATGCGCCCCGCTTCCGAGCGGCAGGCGATGGCAGCGCCCACGGCCACAATGGCGCAGATGAGCGTGATGCCCAGCGCCACCCAACCGATAGCCACCGACACGCCCACGGCCCCCGAGGAGCCGTCGGTGAGCGAGCCGGCCATGGAAACGTACACGTCCTCGAACACCGGCAGGATGATGATGACCGTGAAGGCCAAGATGATGCTCATGATGCACAGCAGCGCCGCCGGATAGCCCACCGACGAGCGAATCTTCGCGAAGAGGCGGTCCTCCTCGTCGTAGTAGACGCCGAGAGAGCGCAGCACTTCCTCCAGGCGGCCCGAGGCCTCGCCCACGCCCACCATATCTACGGCGTAGCGGGGGAAGGCGCCGGACGCCTTCATGGCGACCGCCAGCGTATCCCCAGCGCACAGGCGCCCGTAAACACTCTCGCAGGTCGCCTGCAGAGCCACATCCCCAATGTCCTCGGAGAGCATTCCCACGGCCTCGTCAGTCTGGATGCCCGCCGCCAGCATCATGGCAACGCTCTCGCAGAAGAGACTGATGCCTGCGCTATCGAGTTTTGGTTTGGCCATGGCGTCCCCTGCCCTTCTTCTAGTAGGTGTAACGATCGGTATAGCTCGTGCCGTCGCCGATGGTGCTTGCGGCGCCACTGGCGGCAAAGGTCAAATCTACGCGCGTCCAGCTGTTCGGCTTAATGCTGATCTCGACGCTTATCCATTCCCCGTCAATATATACCATGTTCCACGCATGGTACACATCATCAGGAGAAACGTAGCCGGTAATCACTTGGCAGGGAATGCCGAGGCTGCGCAGCATGGCCGCCCCCAGCGACGCGTAGTCGAAGCAGATGCCCGTCCCCGAGGCCAGCGTTGCGTCCGGATCGGGCACGTATCCCGTGGCCGAGGCCAGCTGGGCGGCCTTGTCATGATCGTAGGTGATGTTGTCCACCACCCACTGGTAGATGTTGCGCACGACATCGCCCTGATTGGCGGCACCCTGGGCCAGCTCACGCGCCTTCGCCACCACGGCGGAGGACTCGTTGTAATTCACGAACATATTCGGTACGAGGAAGGGCGCCGTTTCGCTGGAAAGGTTCACGTTGTCGATGACGCTGAACAGCTCCACGTAGTTGTTGCCCGAGGTGTTCTGCATGACGCGGAAGGTGTAGGGGCCATCGCCCATGTTGATGGGCACAATGATGGGCGTCCCGTCGCCGGGCAAGTCGTAGTTGTAGCTCATCTCGCCCTTGACCACCTGGAACTTCAGGCGCGCATCGCTTCTCGCCGAAGCGCCCACGACGCCCTGGGCCAGCTGCGAGGTGTCGATGGCGCACTCGTTGCCGGTCTGGGCGGCGCCCTCGTTGAAGGCGACCAGGGCCACCGAACCGGGCACGGAGTAGGCCGGGCCCGAAGTGGTGCTCTCGCCACTGTTCGGGTCGCCCGAGCCTCCCGAGCCACCCGACGAGCCGCCGCAGGCCACCAGCAGGGACGCGCACGCCAGCATCAGGGCCACGGCAACGACGGTCGCCGCGCGGCGGTATGTCAGTCTGCACGCCAAACCGCTACAGCCACTCCTTCAGAGTCTTCACCAGAAGCTCGATTTCCATAGGCTTGGACATATGGGCGTTCATGCCGGCGGCACGAGCTCGGGCCACATCATCGGCGAAGGCATCGGCCGTCAGCGCCACGATGGGAATCTCGCCCAGATCGGGACGCGGCGTAATCGTCGTATCGTCGAGGCCCTTGCCCTCGGCGGCGGCGCGAATAGCGCTTGCCGACTCGTAGCCGTTCATCACGGGCATCTGAATGTCCATGAACACCAAGTCGTAGTAGCCCGGCTCCGCATCGAGCAGCTTCTCCACCGCGATGCGGCCGTTCTCGGCATGATCCACTTCCAAGCCCGTCATGCCCATGATGTCCAGGGCAATGGCGGCGGCGATGGAATTGTCCTCGGTCAAAAGCACGCGATGCCCGCTGAAGTCGCTCTGCTGGAGCACCTCGTACTCGCTGGTCGGCTCGCTCTCCTCTTCGGACGTGAGCAGGCCCTTCATCACATGCACGAGACGGCTCTTGAACAGCGGCTTGGCAATGAAGGCGTCCACGCCCACCGAACGGGCCTCCTGCTCGACGGCCGTCCAGTCGTAGGCCGACAGGATGATGATGGGCATGTCGTCGGAGACAATCTCGCGAATCTCGCGGGCCGCCTCGATGCCGCTTTTGCCCGGCATCTTCCAATCAAGAATAACGGCTACGTAGCTGCGCTCATCCTCGACCGAACGGCGCACCGCCTCAACGGCATCCTCGCCCGACAGCACGTAGTCGGGCTCCATGCCGATGGACTTCAGCACCTCGCAAGCGCTCTCGGCAGCAGCCTCCTCGTCGTCGGCCACCAGCACCCGCAAGCCCTCCAAAGGCGTCAGATCCTGATCGTCGCCGTCGCGCAGCTTCATGTACACCGTCACCGTGAAGGTGGTGCCCTCACCGAGCTTGCTCTTCACGTCGATGGTGCCGTTCATCAGGTTCACCACCGAGCGCACGATAGACATGCCAAGGCCAGTGCCCTCAACCTTCGTGACGCGCGAATCGTTGGCGCGCGTGAACGGCTCGAACACCGTCTTCACGAAGTCCTCGGACATGCCGCAGCCCGTGTCGGAGAACGTGAACTCGTAGCAGCCCGAGCCCTTCACGCGGCTCGGCAGCTCTTTGATGCGCAGGCTCACGGTACCGCCTTCGGGCGTGAACTTCACCGAGTTGCCCATGATGTTCACGAACACCTGCTGCAGGCGCATCGGATCGCCCACCACATGCTCGTGCTGAATGTCGGCGATTTCCACCTTCAGGTTCAGCTTCTTGTCGTTGATCTGGGGCGTCATGATGGACATGAGGCTTTCCACCGTCTCCGGCAGATCGAAGTCCTCCTCCGACAGCCCCAAGTTCCCGCTCTCGATCTTCGCCATGTCGAGCACCTCGTTGATGAGCCCGAGCAAGTGACGGCTCGAGGTGGTGATCTTCGTGAGGCAGTCCTTCACGCGCTCCGGGTCGTCCAGATACATCGAGGCGATGGCGGTCAATCCCATGATGGAGTTCATGGGCGTGCGAATATCATGGCTCATGGAATTGAGGAAGTCGGTCTTGGCACGGCTGGCGCGCTCGGCCTCGCGGAACGCGTCTTCCAGCGCGTTGTGGTTCGCAATCTCGCGCTCTTTCACGTCGGTGACATCCTGCACCGAAAGCAGCACGCTCGTCACCTGGTCGGAGGCGTCACGCTGCAGCGGCAGCATGGAGGCCTGCAACCAGCGAACCTCGCCCGTGTCGGGATCCTTCAGGCGATACTCGAAGTGCAGATACGTCGTGTCCGGCGTCAGATGCTCGCGAATGTGCTCCGGCGTGAGCTCGGTCTTCATGCGCTCGGCTTCCTCGTCGTCGCAGAAGCGCGTCTGCCAGTAGTAGCGGAACATATGGTACTCGCCGTTGCGCGGCAGGTCGTCCTTAATGCCCTCGTCCTTCAGATACTCGTAGGTGTTAGCAACCAGATCGATCACCGCGAAGCGCTGGAAGAGCGCCAGCGAAGAGTTCACGATGCTCGTCACATGCGCGCTCTCGCTTAAGAGTTTACGGCGCTGGCGCATAGTCTGCACGAGCAAAAAGCCCGCCACCAGGGCCAACGCGCCACCAACGAGGGCCACCAGCATGAGACCGGCCGCATTCGCCCTGCTCTGCATGCCGTCGGTGATAGAGCTGGGGAACGTGCGCATGATGAGCCAGTCGTAGTTCTCGATTGGCATGACATACGCCGTGCCCGCGCCCGAATCCCCCTTGTAGTTGAAGGTGACGGACACGCCGCTTTCCAGAGACGCCTCCAGCTCGGTACGCGAGATATTGCCCGAGGATTCGTCCTCGAGATACAGATCGACGGCGTTTTTCACCCCACTGGTATAGGTGATGGACGAGTGGGCCATCACGTCGCCGTTGCGATCGAGCAAGTAGGTGTTGGTCTGCTCGTTGAAAATATAGGTGCGCAGGAACTTCTCCATGGAATCTTCCCGATACGCGCCGCAAATGACGCCAACCACCTCGTCCTTGAAGTAAAGCGGCGTGTAGAAAATGACGGAGAGGTCGTTGTAGAACAGCGAATTCTCGACCGCGCAGACGCCCGACTCGCCTTCCATGCCCCGCGCGAAGTATTCGCGATCGCTCGCGTCGGCCTCCTGGCCCTTGTCATCGACGGTGAGGCCATCGCTGAGAGAAATCGTCGTGTAATCGAACTTCGTGTAGTTCGCCAACTGCTCGATACCGGCAGCGCTAATCTCGTCCACGCTCGCAAGCGTGCTCTCGTACATGGAGGACAGGAGCTTGATCTCAGTCTGAGAGTCGGTCATCCACTCGCTGATGCGCCGCGCCGACTGCTCGGTGGAGCCCTGAAGGTACTTCGTGTTCTGCTCGTAGATGCGTTCGTTGTTCATCGCGATAAACGAAACGAGCGCGGCGATGACTATGGCCAGCGCGATAAGAATCACGGCAATGCGGCCGTACCTCGTTTTGTTGTCTGTTTCAGTCATTCGCTGGGTTCCTTTGTTAGATGATGGCGATGGAGTCGACCACCAGGGCATAGGCGTCGCGCACGGCCGGCATGAGCTCAGGAACCGCTTCCATGTTGGCCGGCACGCCGGCGTCATCCAAACGCAGCGCATCGGACAGGGCGGCGGCGGCTTCGAACAGCGGCGTGAAGCCCAAATCGCGGCTCACGCCCTTCAGCGTATGGGCACCGCGATAGGCCTCGGGGAGGTCGCCCGCCTCAAGAGCGCTTTCCAACGTCTGCATCGATGTGTCCTGCAAAAAGATCTTCGCGAACTTCTCGATGCGCTCGTCGGTAAGCAAGCGTCCGCGCACGGTTTCCAAATCGCCGCCCATGGCAGCGTAAGCAATCTCCAACGACATCTCGGTCTCCTTTTATCCCTTGGGTGACAGTCTACTGGTCAGATTCGTCTCTGTCGATGCCCGAAAGCGCCGTATGCGCCTCTTCAAGCAGCAAATCCCGTTCTTTCTCGTCCAAATCGCTGTAAAACACGTACCCGCTGCGGCCACCGCGCTTCTTGTGATACAGCGCTACATCGGCCCGGCGGAACAGCTCATCGTAGTCGCGCACATCGCTACCGGCAATGGCCACACCCATGGAAACCGACAGCGGGAAGCCTTCGAAGTCACCCTCAAGCGACCGATGGATGCGGTCGATCAGCGGACGCGGGTCGACGGGGCATTCCATGCACAAGAGGAACTCGTCGCCGCCCACGCGAGCCACGACGTCCTCACCGCGCACGCTTTCCTGCAGGCGCTCCGCGAAGTGCTTCAGCACGCGATCGCCGAACTGGTGGCCGTAGGTGTCGTTGGCCTGCTTGAAGAAATCCAGATCGCACAACGCCAGCACATGACGGTCGCGATGACGGTCGCACGCCTCCCCCGAGCCCAAGCGCTCGGCGATGACCTTGCGGGCGAAGGCGCCGTTGACCACTTCCGTCAGCGGATCGTGGTAGGCCTTGAACTGCAGGTCGATCAGCTCAGCCTGGCGATCGTCGATATCGATGAGCTTACCGATAGAGCCCAGGTAAACCGGATCGGACGGCCCCGACCACAGCGCGCGGGCCAGCACATGGAACCAACGCAGCTCGTCGCCCACGGTGGCTTCCATCTCCATATCGATCACCGGATCATCAATGGTGGTGGTGCGCAGAAGACGGCTGAGCTTCTCCAGGTTCTCCTTGCCGAACGTCGCGCAGAAAGCCTCATCGTTGTAGGGATCCATGATAATTTCGGGCAGATCGAGCTTGTGGTCGCTCCAGTCGGACAGCACGATCATCGGCGGCTCTTCGGTGAACTCGAACTGCACCTCGTTGCTCATGGAAGCGAAGAAGTGGTACTTCATGCGCTCGTAGTCGAGCAGCTCGAGGGTGCGGCTCGAGGCCTCGGCGTCGCCGTTATCCAGCGTCGCCTCGGACAAATGCAGCGAGTCAATCGAAATCTCGCGGCCCGTGATGCCGTGGTTCAGGCGCTTCTCCAAATCACCCGCCACCGCCGTCAGGCATTCCAGAATAAGCGGGTTGAACGCGCCGCACTCCCCTTCGCGAATCATGCGCAGGGCCTCTTCGTGGCTGAACGGCGGCTTGTAAACGCGGCGACTCGTAAGGGCGTCGTACACATCGGCCAGGGCAACTACCTGGGCCGATATGGGAATGTCGTCGCCCACAAGGCCATCGGGGTACCCCCGGCCGTCCCAGCGCTCATGGTGCCAGCGGCAGATGTCCCGCGCGACCTTCACTAGCTTCTCGTCCTTGTACAGCTCCAGATCGTCCAGCATATCGGAGCCCACGGCGGAGTGGGTCTTCATGATGGCGAACTCTTCGTCGGTGAAACGGCCCGGCTTGTTCAGGATCTCCTCGGGGATGGCGATCTTGCCGATGTCGTGCAAGCTGGAGGCCATCGTGATAAGCGAGATGTCCTCGGTGGTCAGCGGATACTGATCGGTCAGGCGCATGAGCTGCGTCAAGATCATCTCGGTCATGGCCTGCACATTCAGCACGTGCATGCCGCTTTCGCCGTTGCGGAACTCCACGATGTGCGACAAGATGTACACCATGAGGTTGTTGGACTTCTCGCGCTCGTACACCTGGTCGGCCACCATGCCCATGAGCGTGCGCTGCTTCTGGTACAGCATGAGCGTGTTCATGACGCGGCGGCGGACGATGTTCACGTCGTAGGGGCGGTTGATGAAGTCGGTCACGCCCAGCTCGTAGGCGCGTTCGATATAGGCGGCGTCGGACTCGGCGGACACCATGATGACCGGGATGTCCTTGATCCAGCCGTTTTTGTTCATGACCTCCAGCACGTCGAAGCCGTTCATCTGCGGCATGACGTAGTCGAGCAGCACGAGCGATATGCCCGCGCCCTCTTTCTGCAACGCCGCCACGGCCTGCTTGCCGTCCTCCGCCTCGATGATGCGGTAGGCATCGCCGATCATGTCGGCAAGCAATGCGCGATTCAGCATCGAGTCATCAACGATGAGGATCGTCTGCTTCTCACTCAAGCTCGTAATGATGGCTCTCGCCCCCTTTCGAATGCGGCGCGCTTAGTAGCGGCTGTCGAAGATGCGCTTGGTCTTCTTTTCGGAACGCGGCAGCTCGCCCATGGGCACGCCCTTCGCCTCCGGCGTGCAGCCGAGCTTCGCCTTGAAGATGAGCGCGAGCTCCTCCTCGCAGCGCGCCAGCGCCTCGCCTTCAAGCGGCGTCTCGAACAGCACGGTGAGCACGTCGTGGCCATCGACGGCCTCGATCATCACCTGGTATTCGGAGCTGGTGCCGTCGGTGGCCTTGATGACCTCTTCCACCTGGGCCGGGAACATGTTGCAGCCCTTCACCTTGAACATATCGTCGGTGCGCCCGGTGAGCGTGGCGATGCGCGGATGGCGGCTACCGCAGGCGCAGGTGCCGGGCACGATGCGCGTGAGATCGTGGGTGCGGTAGCGGATGAGCGGCGCGCCCTGCTTGCGCAGCGTGGTGAGCACGAGCTCGCCCTCCTGGCCGTCGGGCAGCACCTCGCCGGTTTCGGGATCGACGATCTCGATGTAGACGAAGTCGTCCCAGATGTGCATGCCGTCGTGAGCGTCGCAGGAAATGCCGATGCCCGGGCCGTACACCTCGGTGAGGCCGTAAATATCGTAAATCTCGATGCCCAGCTCGTCCTGAATGCGGTTGCGCATCTTCTCGCCCCAGCGCTCGGAGCCGATGACGCCCTTCTTCAGGTGAATCTTGTCGCGCAGGTTGCGCTTGGTGATCTCCTCGGCGAGCAGCAGCGCGTAGGAGCTGGTGGCGCAGATGACCGTGGACTTCAAATCCTGCATCATCTTCAGCTGCTTTTCGGTGTTGCCCGGCCCCATGGGAATGGCCATGGCACCCAGGCGCTCGGCACCCAGCTGGAAACCGATGCCGGCCGTCCACAGGCCGTAGCCCGGGGTGATTTGGATGCGGTCGAGCGGGGTAATGCCCGCCATTTCGTAGCAGCGGGCGAACTGCGTGGCCCAGTCGATGACGTCCTGCTGGGTGTAGGGGATGATGACCGGCGTGCCCGTGGTGCCCGAGGAACTGTGGATGCGCACGACTTCCTCGTCGGGCACCGCCTGCAGCCCCAGCGGATACACCGCGCGTAGGTCATCTTTCTCGGAGAAGGGCAGCTTTTCGAAGTCGGCCTGGGTGCGCACGTCCGTCACATCGATGCCCTCGAACTTCTTCGCGTAGAACGGCGACCGCTCCTTAATGGTGGCCAGCTGATTGGTGATAAGCTCAAGCTGCTCTTTCGTCATTTCCATGGGCGCGCATCTCTCCTTCGTGCACATTTATTGCGAGTATGCCTCATTCTAACAAACTGGCAACAACTCGCACTCGTGAATCACGACAATCGCGCAGGGAAAAGGCGAGGTGATGGCTGAAAAGATGACTTTATCGCCCATCTAATCGACGGGGGCCCTTCTGCGCGAGGCGAGAGGGCATGCCGACTACAACTCTGCGCAAGGCGAGGTGGCATGCCGACTACAACTTGCCCCAGGCAAATCTAGCGCTCGTTTTCGGACGCTTTTTTCGAGTTGTTAGACTTCGGGGAATCTCAACTTGAAGCCCAACCGACGATTTCCGGCTCTTTTCGGCGCAAAACCCCGCAAACCAAGCCGAAATCGAACATCGCGCAACATAAGACGTCTAACAACTCGAAAATCTTGCCCGCAAGCGAAGGCGACATTGGAAAAATTGCAAATGGGCAAACTTAGCCTTTAACTTAAGTAAGTTAACTACTCGGAGTGCGATGACGCCCTCTCTCCACGATCCTCTATTCTGCGGCCAGCTTATAGCCGACACGCCAGACGGTGAGCAGGTAACGGGGCTCGCTGGGATTATCCTCGATCTTCTCGCGAATCTTGCGCATGAAGACCGTAATGGAGTTCTCGTCCACCTCGGCCACCTCGCCCCACAGATGCTCGTAGATGCGCCGACGCGTGAACACCTCACCGGGGCTTTCGGCCAAAAGCGCAAGTATTTCGAATTCCTTGGCCGTTAGGGGAACTGCTTCGCCATGCAGATGCACTTCGTAGCGATCGAAGAACACTTCCAAATCCCCGATGCGGCACGGTTCGCGGCGCACCAGCTCACTGACATCGGTTGAATTTTTGCGCGCATGTTCGATGTCGCCGCGATGACGCCGCACGTGGGCGTCGATGCGCAGTAACAGCTCGTCGGCGATGAAGGGCTTGGTCACGTAGTCATCGGCACCGGCCTTGAAGCCCGTGCTTTTGTCTACGATGTCATTTTTCGCCGTGAGAAAGATAACGGGAATACGACGTCCTTCCTCGCGCATTTGTTGGCAGACATCGAAGCCATTCATGCCGGGCATCATCACATCGAGAAGCAACAGGTCGGGGCGCTCATCATCCAACAGCCGAAGCCCCTCTCGCCCGCCAAGAGCCCCGCAGAACTCGTAGCCCGCTTCTTCTACGACGGCTCGAAGACTTTCGTGAATGCCCGGATCGTCGTCGATAAGCATTACCTTGATGGGTCGATTCATGATTGTTCTCCCTTCGGGAGGCCTTCGCCGCTAGGCTCGCTATCAGATTTCTCGTCCTTCTCTGCCGCTTCTCGCGAAACCGGGCCAGACACAGGGATGCGCACGACAAAGGAAGCTCCCTGGCCCAGCTCGCTTTCCACGCTCACAGAGCCCCCGTGCATCTCGGCGTACTCGCGCACGATGGCGAGTCCCAATCCCGTACCGTTGTAGCGCCGGGTGGATGAGGAATCCACCTGCACGAACTTCTCGAAGATACGTTCCTGATCTGCGGCATCTATGCCGATGCCGCTATCAGCCACCGTAAGCCATACCTCATCGGGAATGCCTTTCGAACTGGCAGGATGGAAAGCGGCTTTAAGATGCACTGCGCCTCCGTCAGGCGTAAATTTCACCGCATTGCCGCACAGATTCTGCAGCACGTGGACGAGCTTGTCGAAATCGCCTCGCACGAGCGGCACGTCCGGAGCAACCTCACTTGTGAACTCCAAATGCTCCTTAGCCGCCAGGGGCCCTACCGTGGCGCGCACGATACCCACCACATCGCCGATGTCTACCACCTCAAGGCTCAGTTTCACGCGGCCGGCATCAAGACGGCTCATCTCCAGAATGTCGTTGATCATCAGCATGAGCGCCTGGGAGTTGGCCTCGATGCCCGCCAAGGCCTTAGCCTCGTTCTCGTCGGCTCCTGCGCGATGCTTGCTCAGCAGATCGGCAAAGGCCACGATGGAAGTGAGCGGTGTGCGCAACTCATGGCTCACCATAGAGAGGAAGTCACTCTTGTACTGGTTCTCATCCACCAGCTGAGCGTTGACCGCTTCCAGCTGGCGACGCTGCTGCTCGAGCACCTCGTTAGCCTGCTGCAGCTGAGCCGTCCGATCAGCCACCTCGTCTTCAAGTCCTGCGTAAACATCAGCAAGTTCGTGGGCCATGTCGTTGAAGGCCGTCGTGAGCGAACTCATCTCCTGGGACGATTCGCTATAGCTGAGACGCACGTCAAGATTGCCCTCGGACACTTCGTCCACGCCAGCGCGAATCTTACCCAAAGGCCGTGTTACCAAATAGGTCAGCGCCACATACACCGCCACCAGACACACCGCCAGCATGATGGCGAAGAATAAAACGTCTTGGGCGACGGACTCTCGCTCGTTGGCCTGGTACACGTCAAGCGGCATGATGATGCTGATGGCACCGCCCACGTCCCCCATCTTCCAGCCTTCCTTGGGAGCGCCAGTGACGTCCAGCTCGCCGGCTGGTTCGCCGTGACACTGCAGGCAGGCCTCTTCTATGGTCATGGGAGCCACATAGCGAAAGACCTGGCGTCCCTCGTAGTCGGTAAAGCCATAGTAGTCGGCACGACTTGCATCGTCGTGGAACGCGGAGAGCGCGGCCGCCTCATAGTCATCGGGCTCGCCTGCTTTATTGCGCGGATTGAAATTCACGAACCGCGTCGTGTAATCGGAATGCATCGTGAAAGACTGACCGATGATGCGACCAGCAATGGCGCAGTGAAGCCCTTGGTACACGCCATCTTCCGTGAAGGCCACTTGGGCCAGGCGGTCTTGATTGGCCACCATGAATTCCCAGACGGCATCCATTTGCTGAGCAAGAGCGCGCGCCTGCTCCCGCAACTCGTTTTCCATTTGGGCATGCTTGTTTGCGGAAGTCCAAACCAGGTTCGCACCGAGCGACACCACCAGCAGCACGGCGATCAGGCAGAGAAATTTGGTTTTCAGCTTCATCGGCGCGCCCCCTTCCACCTTCGACCAGTGTAGCGCGGAAAGCCGGGCCGTGCGACGGGAGGGGGGTCGCACGGCCCGGCTCAGCGGGAAGATGGCTACAGAACGAGCTGCTTCGGCTCGCCGGAAAGAGCCGATTGACGGGCATCGATAACCACCGAGGGATCGGTGGTGGGCTCGGGCAGCACCGAGATCACATTCACGCCATCGGGATGAGCGGCCCGCAGCTCTTCAATGGGCCCAAAATCCAAAGCACGCATGGGACAAGCTGCCACGCAAGCCGGCTTCTCCCCTGCCGCACGGAGATCGATGCATCCATCACAACGATGCACCACGTTGAGCTCCTCAATAAGCACCGGGTGGCCGTAGGGACAAGCCTTCACGCAGTAGCCGCAGCCGATGCACGCCTCGTCATCGTGCTGCACCGTGCCGTCTTCCTCATTGATATAGGTAGCACCGGCAGGGCACACTTCCACGCAGGCCGGGGTATGGCAGTGGTTGCAGGCACCGGAGTAGTGAAAAGTGGCGGGCTTGGGAAATTCTCCCACTTCGAAGCTTTCCACTCGGCGGAACAGATAGCCTACCTCGAGATCATTCTTGTCTTTGCAGGCCACCTGGCACGTACGGCAGCCGATGCAAGCCTGCTGGTTGAAATAGAAGCCCTGCGGGTTCTTGTTCTCTTTCACGTCAGCCATAGGTTACTCACCATCCTTGCAGACAATGCGAAGCGGCTGCTCGGCATCGGGAGCCAAAGCCTCGCCCGTGTACTTCTCAATCTTGCAGAGCGCGGAATTGTAGCCCGACACGCCCTGACCGTTGGGGGCGGGGCCCGTCAGGTAGTTGTCGGCGCCGGCCGCATCGATACCAGTCTCTTCGTCCACGGCCACCCACGCGCCGTGAGGCAGGGCCACCACGCCGGGCATGAGGCCCGCATACACGCAGGCGTTGCGCACGCACTGGCCGTAGGGGCTCGAGACGAGCACCGTGTCGCCGTCGGACACCCCGGCCGCCTCGGCGTCGGCAGTGCTGATGAACACCGGGTTCGTCCACGCCTCGCGCAGCCAGCCGATATTGTCGAACACCGAGTGAGCACGACGCAGATAGTGGGGGTTCATCACCTGCAGGGGATACTCAGCCCCGGACGCGGAGGCGTCCTCGTAGCCGTTGGTCACCTTCACATAGGTGGGAATGGGGGTCACCGTGTCCCAACCCATGGCCGAGAACGTGTCCGCAAGCGTCTGGCTGTATATCTCCAGCTTACCGGAGGGCGTTTCCAGCGGATTAGCCTCGGGGTCTTCCACGAAGTCCTTGAAAGCAATATAGCCGTAGTTGTCGTCGGGAGTGCGCTTGACCTGATACACACCGAGCTGCTTGAGCTCCTGATAGGCCAGCTTGCCCTCCTGGGGCTCGCCTTCCACGCCCAGCTCGTCGATGTCTTCCTGGGTGATGCCCACGGCCGGCACATAGGTTTTGCCGTCCTCGTCGCACACCTCCATGGAAGCCAGCTGATTGAAATACTGCTGCTTCACATCGAAGGGGTACACATCAGCGCGCGCGATGCCCAGCTTCTCGGCTAGCTCGCAGGCAATGTCCTGGTCGGACTTTGCCTCGTACAAGGGGTCGATGATCTGCTGATAGGCCACCATCATCTCGCGGTTCGACTTATGGCCGAGCGTGCCGCCGAACAGGCCGTCGAAGCGCTCCCACTCGGTGGTGAGGGGCAGGATGATGTCGGCGTAGCGGGCGGCCGAGGTAAAGAACTGGGCATGGGCCACCACCATGTCCACCTTGCGATGGGCCTCGATGGCGCGAGCCATACCCACGTTGGTCTGCAGCTTGTTGCCGCTGGAGTGGTAGATGACGTGGATGTCGATGTCGCGCTTCTCGGCCGGGTCGTAGTGCTTCGTGCCCGTGAAAGTATAAGTGCCATCGATGACAGCATCCCACACCTCGTTGCCATTGATGTGGTCATCCACGGGGTTCTTGATCTCGGGCAGGCCGTCCTTGCCGGCCTTAATGAGAGCCGGCCCGCCATTACCCGAAGTCACATGCATGGTGGAACCCGTCATGTGGCCCGACTTGCCCATGTGGCCGCCCATGGCGCCCACGGTCATGACGAGCTGGGGCAGGTTGTCGGTGTTGTTGATGCGGGCCGAGGCAGCCGACACGAGGAAGCCCACCTTGTGATCCTTGCCCATAGCGCGGGCCAGATTGCGGATGGCCTCGGGCGAGGCACCGCAGATTTCGCTGGCCCATTCCGGCGTTTTCGGCGTGTTGTCGTAGGCGCCCTGCACGTAGTCCTTGAAGTTCGTCTGCTGTTTAGCATCGGACGGCATATGCTCGGCATCGAAGCCCACGGTGCAGCGGTTCAGGAAGTCCCAGTCAATGAGGCCCTCAGCCTCGTCGGCCTCCAGCATGGCGTAGGCCACGCCGAGCAGGAAGGCCATGTCGGTGGCCGGGCGAATGGGAATCCACTCCGCATCCAAGGTGGCCGCCGTCTCGCTGTACATGGGATCAACGACGATGAACTTCGCGCCGGCGGCCTTGGCCTGCCAGTAGTTCCACATTTGGCTGCCCGCAGCGCTCCAGGCCGGGTTCATAGCCATCATGACGACGGTCTCGCAGTTGCGCAGGTCGTAACGGTCGTTGATAGTCTGGTCCTGCATGTTGTCGTGATGGAACCCGATGACGAACGGAGTCTTCGACCAGGAGCCATAGGAGTTGGTGTCCCAGAAGTTCGTGAAGCCGCCGAAGGCGCCCATGGTGCGGGTCATCTCGGGATTCCAACCCTTCAGGAGCAGGATGGAGCGGTTGCCATACTGCTCCTTGGCGCGAGTCAGGCCCTGAGCCACCAGATCGAGCGCCTCGTCCCAGCTCACACGCTCCCACTCGTCCTTGCCGCGCAACTCGCCATTGGGAGCGTCCAGGCTCCAGCCGGCGCGCTTGAGCGGATACTTGATGCGATCCTCGGCGAACACCTGCTTGCGCTGGCTGCGGCCGCGCAGGCACCCGCGCTGCTGCGGATAGTCCGGACTGTCCTCGTGGGTGTCGTCGGTCTTCTGGCGCACGACAACGCCGTCTTGCACAAGCACCTTGTTCAGGCAGCGACCACCGCAGTTATGCCAGCAGGCCGCCGTCTTCCACTCGCCTGACACGATATCGCGACCGACCGGATGGGCAGCTTCAGCATCTTCACCCGTAGCGGCCAAATCGCTCGTAGCCGGAGCGCAAGCGGTCAGCGAGCTAGCCGCAGCCAATGCCGTAGCAGCCGTGGTGGCTTTGATAAAGCTGCGGCGAGTAAGATGCGCAGCGCCTCGAATCGTCGCACGCGAATCGGCTTGGAGCGTCTCTTCATTGCGAGCCATAGATCCTCCTCTTCTCCCTTACTCAGAAGCACGTTCTCCTCAACGTGTCTACAAGAGTACGAGAACCAGACCCCAATAGCCATTACCGCCATCCGCAATCTTTCTTTCCGAATTATTAATTGCCCCGAGGCCAAGCGTTCTTCGAGCGAGTGCAGATAATCCTCTTTGCTGTAAAAATCTCCGCTGCGGGAGATTATTTCACGAATTTTTCTCCCAAATCAGAATTACCCGTACTCCTCCCCTCCGTAGTTCTAATAGGTCTTTGCAGGGAACCCCTTGCAAACTTAGAGGAACTTAGAAGCTATCATGGAAGAGAATTCTTTCACTCCAAGCGGTAAATCCCGCTGGAAGTCCTTTAATACTCGACCAGGCTGTAGGTGTCGATGGATTGGCGTTGGTGCATGATGCGGTACACCGTATCAGTCTGCCAGCGCCCTGAGGGGCACGACGTAAATGCCCTCTTCCACTTCTCTAGCATACGAGCCAATGCCGGTTATCACACAGAGGAACTCTGGAGGACGCCCCTGCGCTCGTGGGTTTTCTGCAACTTTCTTCCGCAGCCGCCTGAGAGATTTCACCGCATCGGGAACCTTCTCTTCGCTGAGCTTGAACTCGAAGGCGGCCCATCTACCATCCAGGGTCTCTATGACAGCATCGGCCTCTAACCCCGAATCGTCCCGATAGTAGTAAACAGCCGCCGGCATCGAAGGATCCATCGCCTGGGCGTATACCTTGAGATCGCGAATGCAAAGATTCTCGAAAACAAGACCGAAGGTCTGCCCATCCGCGAGGAGGGAATCCGGCGAAAGCAATAGCAGGGCGGCGGCCAACGACGGATCGGCGAAGTAGCGCTTCGGCTTCGTCGCTAGGCGCTTTTTTGAGCGCTTTGGCGGCACCCAGCCCGACACCTCCTCGACAAGGTAGATCGAGCGAAGAAACTCCAGATACGAGGCGAGCGTCTGCTCGGTTACGAGGGATGATGGATTGTCCTCTCCGCCGTACATATCGCTGATGATGGTCTTGTAGGTTGGAGACTGTCCCAAATTGCGGGCAATCGACAAGCACAACCGACGGGCCACCTCTCCACTCTTGCCATGTTTAGGAGCACTCTTTTCGAAAACAAGACGCAGATATTCTCTTGCAACGAGCTGACCGTTTTCAGCGGAAAGATCGAGGGCTTCGGGCCATCCCCCACGGCAGATCAACTCAGCTAGCTGACGCGTATCGTTTTCAACTTTCGCTGGCTGAAACCGGTGAGCGAATAGACCGCGGAGCGAGACAGAACGTTCAGACTCCCCAGACTCGGCCAAGCTGAAGGGATACATCCTCACAGAGCCAATCCGACCCGCACCACTATGCCTGCTCTGGCCCTCTTGGTCATCGGACGAGATCGGGGTGGACGACCCAGTCAGCAGCCACGCTCCCCTTAACCCCCGCTCGTCATCTATGGCATGACGAACTGCATTCCAAATCGCAGGCGCAAGCTGCCATTCGTCTATAACGTGGGGGCGATCGCCTATGAGCATGAGTTTTGGGTCGGCACGAGCCATGTCCAACTCTTCATCCACATAGCTGACGCTTTGCGCGTGGGCCAAAGCCGTCCACGTCTTTCCGCACCACTTCGTACCAGCCACCTCTACGGCCCCGAAGACCTCGAGATAGCGCTCTATTTGCTTGTCCACAAGACGCGGCAGATATCCATTCTTTACAAGCGTTTTCCGAGGCATGGCCCACGCAACCTTTTCTCTACGAGCGGCTTCTTTGCATCGACCCTATACTATCAAACTATTCATGGTTTTCCGAGTTTTTGATTCATGGTTTTCCGAATTTTTGATTCATGGTTTTCCGAATTTGATCGGTTGAGGGTTGATTGAGGTCAACTGTTTTCGGATTGTACCTTGGCAACCTATACTGATTCTGGATTGAGCGTTAATACTCAATCAGGCTATAGGTGTCGATGGATTGACGCTGATGCATGATTCGGTACACCGTAAGCGTGGTGGCGTTGTAGCGGTAGTAGATGATGTAGGGGCCCGCAAGCGTCGTGCGGTACTCGTGCTCGAGATGGTCGTCGGTAAAGTGGCCGCCGACGTCCGGAAAGGTTCGCACGGTTTCCAAAGCCGCATCGATACCCTTTATCGCATCGAGGGCCGCCTGGGGCATTCCCCGCTCGAGGCCGAGGTAGATGGCGATGGACTCCCGATCGAGCTGCGCCCGCGGACGCCATGCAAGATCAAGCATAGTCGAGCCCCCATACCTTGAAGATTTCGGCCATGCGCGCGTCGGATTCCTCCGCTGTGAGCGCCTCCGGGCGGTAGCGCTCTTCAATTTCCGCCTCACGCAAGGCGAGGAACATGCGGTTGCGCTGAGCGGCGGCCTCATAAGCGGCGCAGTCTTCCAGCACATAGGCCGGCACACCGTTTTTCGTGAGGATGATGGGTTCCTGGCTCTCCGTCGCCTGAGCGCACACGTCATTGAACTGCGTGCGCAAATCAGTGATAGGTCGAATAAGCGGAAGCGCTGCCACAGCGGCTGTCATAAGGCACCTGCTTTCATTACCATAATTATGGTATGAATTATAGATGCTTTAATTGACAAATCAAGCAACACGTCTATGAGAACTCTTGCATGTTATTCAGCTAGAGCAAATTATCCGAGGCCCTCTGTTATCCGAAGTTGGCGACGGCGGTGTCAATGGCGGCGAGGTTCATGGCGACGAACTGGGGCTTCACGCAGGCGCGTACCGCATCCTTCACCTCGTCGATGGTGAGCGGCACCCGGCCCTGGGCCACGGCCACGGCGAGCAGCATCATGTTGAGGGACTTGCGGGAGCCCGCACCGGCCTCGCGCACGAGGGCCTCGTCATCCACGGGGATGAACAGGGGCACCGGGTAGCCTTCCACGCCATCGGCGCTGGCGTCCTGGTCAGCAGTCACGGTATTCGGCGCAACGATCGATTCGGCCGCTTGCTCGCGGGACGCCTCCGCCTGCAGGGAGTTCGCCAAAGCTGCCACCACGTCGCCGGCACGATAAGGCTGGCTCGCCAAGGCCGCCGTCACCGGCTGGATGGCCGTCGTGGCCGTCACCAGCACACCACCTGGAGCCAGATAGGGCAGCGCGCGGGCCGCCTCGCCCGGCTCCAGAGCGATGACCATGTCGGCCGTACCCGGCGTGATGAGCGGCGAGTAAATCGCCTCCCCGTTCGACCCCATGCGTACATGGCTCGTCACATTACCGCCACGTTGGGCCATGCCGATAGTCTCGGCCGTGCGCACCTGCCAGCCCTTGTTCTGCGCCGCCTGGGCCAGCACCTTCGCGGCCAGCACCGTGCCCTGGCCGCCCACGCCCGCAAGCAGAATGTCAATCATCGCACGCCTCCTTCCTCCGACAGCGGCAATCCCGCCAAGGGGCCAGTCGGCCCTTCGGAATGCACGATGCGTTCTGCCACTGACACCCCTTCGGCTGCCCCCAACACCTCACCAGGCGTCTCGTTCGGCTCGCCTGCTATCTCCGTTTCCTGGAAGTCGTTCATCTCATCAGTCAGTACACGAGGGATCGGCCCCGTTTGGAACGGGTCGGGGTTCGGAGCGTAGATGGCCGGCTCGGCCGGAACCGCACCGCCAAAACCCACGGCACCCTGGATGGCGTCGAAGGGGCACACCTGCACGCAGAGCGCGCAGCCATCGCACAAGCTCGTATCCACAAAAGCTTGACCACGCGTGCCCGACTTCGGACCGCGCAGCCCCTCATCGAAGCCGATGCCAGGGCACCCGATGGAGGTAATACACTTTTTGCAGCCGGTGCACTTGTCGGCATCGATCGTCACTGGAGCATCGGGCTTCTTCAGCTGAATGCACGGCGCACGGAAGATGATGGCCGAGGGCCCCTCGTAGTCGATGGCCGCGCGGGCCGCCGCCACGGAGCTTTCCAGGCTGTGAGGATTCGCGAACCCGATGTGCTGGATGCCGAGGCCGTGCAGCACTTCCTCAATGACGATGGGGCGGCGCCGCTCGCCCATGAGCGTGACACCGGTGCCGGGATGCGGCTGGCTACCCGTCATGGCCGTGGTGGCGTTGTCCAGAATGGCGAAGGTGACATCATGGCCGTTGTACACCGCATTCGCAATGCCGGTCATAGCGCTGGCGAAGAACGTGGAGTCGCCCACGAAAGCCACCTGCTTCTTGTCCGGCTCGGCCACCGCGAAACCCTGAGCCATAGTAATGCCCGCGCCCATGCACAAGCAGGTGTCCACGGCATCGAGCGGCTGGGCGTTGCCGAGCGTGTAGCAGCCGATGTCCCCGCACAGCACGGCCTCGCGACCGCGGAGCGCCTGCTTCACGGCATAGAAGCTGCCGCGGTGAGGGCATCCCGCGCACAGCACCGGCGGCCGCACGGGCAACGGGCCCTCGTAGCTGAGATCGTTGGCGCCGATGGTGGACGCCACCAGGGCGGCGAGCCCATTGGAGCGGTGGGTGCGATCGAAGAACCTCCCCAAGCGGCCGGCGATGTTCTCCGTCGTGTTCTCGCCGCGGTCGTTAGCCTCGCCGGTCAGCTTGCCGTGCACCCGCAGCGGCAGATGGCGCGCCCCGGCCAGCTTCAGCATCTCCTCTTCCAGCACGGAATCGAGTTCTTCGAAGACGATCACATCGGTCAGCCCCTCGGCAAAGGCCGCCGCCGTCTCAGTCGGGAAAGGATACGGCGTCCCCACAGCTATGAAGCGGTAGCGCGGCACGGGGATGCCGGCACGAGCGGCCTGAGACGTGATGAGCGTCAGCGCCTCGCGAGCATAGGCTGCCGATACGCCGCCAGCCACAATACCCACCGCAGGAGCAGACGCTCCAGCACCTTCGACGCCATTCTGAGCGCAAGCGCCCTCACCTTCCCCGCCCCCTTCGAACACCTCGTTGAACTGCGCGAATGCGGGGTCGTGAGTGTAGTCCCAAGCTATTTGGGCCAACCGGCGATTGATCTCACCGTGCGCCTCGAAAGCCCGTTTGGGGAAAATGACCCATTTGGGATCCTTCCGGAAGCCCCCTTCAGGCAGCGGACGGCCATGAGTCTCTTCGGCCACCTCGAAGAACGTGGAAGCGTGGTTGATGCGCGTCGTGGGACGCACGATGACCGGCGTGTGGTAGCGCTCGGACAGCTCGAAGGCGGCCTGCATCATGGCAAAACCCTGCTCGGGTGTGGCCGGATCGAGCACCGGCACCTTCGCGAAGGAGCCGAACCGGCGCGTGTCCTGCTCGGTTTGGGAGGAGATGGGACCCGGATCGTCGGCCACGAACAGCACGCAGCCGCCGCCCGTGCCCACGTAGTTCAGCGACATGAGCGCATCGGAAGCGACATTGAGCCCCACCTGCTTGCAGGTGAACAGCACCCGCGCGCCGCAGTAGGACGCGCCGGCCAACATCTCGAGCGCCGCCTTCTCGTTGGTGGACCATTCCACATGCACGTCCTGGGCCGCGCCCGCCGCGTGCAGCTTCGCCACGGTTTCCACCAGCTCGGACGATGGCGTGCCGGGATACCCCGCCACCACGTTCACACCCGCTTCCAAAGCCGCGTGGGCAAACGCCTCGTTGCCCATCAGAAGTTTCTTCGCCATATTCGTTCCGCCACTCTCGTCAACCTGTTGGAACAACCTGTCCGTTGGCGTCAGCCTAACGGACGCTCTTTCCGTCGGTATCAACTTACTACCTACCCGCCGACTCAATCTACTGGGACAATTTGCCTATCGGCTTTTCGCCAAAAATTGCGGTTGTTAGCATTTTCTGCAGACATTCGAGACGGAAGACCTCGCCTCATGTCCATTTTCTGCCCCGAAATTGAACCATTTGCCCTCATTGACGTCATTTTCGCCCCTCAGATTTCCCGCGGCTCCACTGCGGATGCTAACAAACGCAATTTTTGGGAAAAAATCGGAGACCGAATCGCCTGCAACCACGAACAAGGCCGCCTCTGCCACGCAAACCGTCGAGCAAATTGCGTGGCGCAGACCGCACCCATTACAAGACGAGAACGCCTAGGAGGCCATCTCCGCCTTCAGGTCGACCACCTTCTGCAGCATGGCCTCGTCGTTCGTGCCCATCATCTGCACGGCCAGAATGGCGGCGTTCTTCGCGCCGTTGATGGCCACGCAAGCCACCGGCACGCCCGAGGGCATCTGTACCATGGAAAGCAGCGAGTCCAGACCACCCAAGTCGCTCGTCTTCATGGGCACGGCGATAACCGGCAGCGGCGTGAAGGCCGCCACGACCCCACCCAGGTGCGCCGCCTTGCCCGCAGCGGCGATGATGACCTTGATGCCGCGATCGTGCGCGGTCTCGGCCCACTCGTGCACCACGGCCGGCTTGCGATGGGCGCTCGCCACCTTCACCTCGTAGGGCACGCCCATGGCGTCCAGCTGCGCCATGCACGGTTCCATGGCCGGCATGTCCGATTCCGATCCCATAATGATGCCGACTGCCGGCGTCTCTTCTGCCATGTTCGCGTCCTTTCATCAGTTTGTCGCAGGCCAACCCCGCACCGTAAGTTGTCGCCCATTATAAAACCGTCTCGTGGCAAATCGCCTACGAATGGCCGGGCTTCGCCCCAGTCGGTAGCCGATGACCTATGGTGGGAAGACCATCAACTAGAAGGAGGCCCCCATGAGCACGGGAACTTACCGCGACCACGTAGAGCAGCAGGAGAAGCACATCAAAGACCACATCGGCGACGAGATTCGCAAGGTCAAAGAGCGCGAAGAGCGCGAGACCCACGGGTTCCATGACGTCATCGGCGACGAAATTGCCCATGAGGAAAAGGCCGAGCGCCGCCAGCAAGACGAAACCGATGCCGCCCTCACCGAAACCGCCGACACCATCTTGCGCGGAGAATAGGCGATTCCCGAAAAAACTTCTTGCGCCCGCGCACCAAGTCGGGTATTATCAACTTCGCTCTTTTGGCAAAGCTGAAACAGCACCTGCGGGCGTGGCGGAATTGGCAGACGCGTACGGTTCAGGTCCGTATGGGGGCAACCCCATGGAGGTTCAAGTCCTCTCGCCCGCACCATTTTGAAACGAACGCCCTCTCCGGAGGGCGTTTTTCATTTTCTGTTCAATCACTTCTCACGGGCAATGACGCAACTAGGGGTCATCGGCAAGTAAGGACAAGAACAAAAACCGCATCCTGAGAGGGCCAAGTGCAGCATTTTTGCAGCAATGCCGCAACCTCACAATGCAGCAACACCGCGGTGCGTCTCCCAGGCTTCAGATTGCTTTCTCGCCCGTAACAAGCGATATTCACCGTCCCGCCCCTGAAGCCCATTGCTGACAATGGAGAGAGCCGAATAGCAGCAGGCACGACCAACCACGCTGCTCTATCTTGCACGGGAGGCATCTCATGAAGAAAACCGCTCCGCTGAGCGCCATTGCCAAAACCGCCGCTGGCGTGGGCGCCGTTGCCGCCACCGTTGCACTCGGCATGCTCGTCAAGCGCCAGCGCGTGCGCGCAACCTGCAAGCCGTTCTACAGCGGGGCCACCCGCTGCTTCAAGATCCCTGGACTGAACGAGGGATTCGTGCCCCAGGATCTCTTCTATCTGGATGACGAGAAGACCTGGCTGTTCAGCGGCTACGAGGCTAACCGGAAACCGTCGCCGATCTTTCAAGTGAGCGAGGACGGGCACGTGCGGCGCCACGAGGTGCTACTTCCCGGCGGCTCCCTTTACCGCGGTCATGGAGCCGCCATCACTGCCGCGGGCCCCTTCGTCTTTCTCACGGTTCGCGACGGATTTGTGGCCATCGACCGCGCGACCCTCGCCGATGCAGCCGACGGCGACATCCTGCAGGCCACCGGGCACCGCGCGATCCCCCTTTTGCCCGCGTTCATGAACGTGCAGAAGGGCATGCTCTACATCGGCGAATTCCAGCACCGGATCTTCTACCCCACCCCGAAAAGCCACTGGCTACGCTGTCCTTCCGGCGAGACCAACCCAGCGCTCGCGTTCGCCTACGCGCCCCACGACCACGGCCCCTTCGGATTTGGGGAGCATCCGGCGGCGGTGTATTCCATCCCCGGAAATGTGCAGGGGCTGTGCGTCACGCCCGACGGCAATATCGCGCTCAGCTTGGCCTGGGGCTTCGGCGATGCTGAGATTCGCATCTACGACCCCGCCCGGGCGCACCGCGGCGGCAGCTACCTGGTGGAAGGCCATCACTGCCCGCTTTATTTTCTCGACGACGCGACGCTCATGCAGACGCTGACCGTGCCACCCATGGCCGAGGGCATCGACACCCACGATGGCCAGGTGTACCTCGCGAATGAGTCGGTCAGCAATTTATACCTGCTCGGCAAGTTCTTCGGCGGCAGCTACGTGTACTCCTTCCCCACCTCGCAAGCAAAGCGTAGCGCACGATTTCTGCCAGATCCAGCTGCATCGGTATCACCTTCCGACAATAGACGGGAATCCAGAAATGGGTCGGCATAGCCTTCCGCATCTTTCCACTTGACAACGAGTTACAGAAGAGGCGATGACGGATCACGCGCCAAATGCGAAAGCGATTTCGGGGTGCCTATACTAATCTCGATATATTTACTAAGATTAACAAAACTAAGATCGGAGACTACCATGGCCGCTTCAGCAAAACGAACGGTTCGCGCTCTTGCCATCGGGGCCCTTGCGTTGCTCCTGCTCGCTCCCCTCACTTCCTGCGCCTACAGCGCCTTGGCCGCAACGAACGGCGACGAGGGCACCGAGGCAACAACGAGCGCCACGGAAGAGGCGGATGCCACCGAGACGCCCACCACAGCGGCTGAGGCCCCCACCGCGGCAGCCGAGACCCCCACCACAGCGGCCGAGACCCCCGCCACAGCGGCCGAGATCCCCACCACCGCGACAATCATGTACTACGAGAACGTCAGCTACGACGACGGTGACACCGAGCCCGACGAGAATGGCCGGGTGCTGCTAGGCAGCTACGAGCTCACCGACGTGCACGTAGGGCAGACGCTGAATGCGTGGAATTACGTGGTCGACATCCCCGGACATTTCTTCTGGGACGGCTGGCCGCAAAATCTCACGCTGACCGACAACCCTTCCGACAACGTCATCAACCTCTTCTACTTCAAGCTGTGGAACAACGAGTACACGGTGAATTACTACCTCATGGAAAACGCTGACCTGACCGCCGACAACTGGAAGGACGCACTGGCGCCCGACGACGTGAAGTTCGTCAAGATGGGGTCGGAGACCTTCACCGACCAGCGCTTCGACAAACTCGTCAAGGGCGACGCCTACGAGTACAAGATTGACGGCACTTACGTGGTGGACACCTACCCGTCCGAGATACGCGTGGGCGTCAACCCCGACGACAACGTCATCAACGTGCTTTACGTGCCCGATTCCGCGAATCTGCCCGACGATATTGAAGTGCCCACCGACACGACGCCGCCAAGCGATGCGACCCAGCCGGACGACACGACGCCGCCCGATGACAGCGAAAACGGCGCCGACGCCGGCGACCAGCCCGCCGATGGCTCCGGAGCCGACAAACCAGCGGACGATTCCAGCGCCGACAAGCCCGCCGACACGCCGAGCGCCGACGGAAGCGCTACGCCGAGCCTGCCGAACGATACCACCTTCGACAAAGACGAAATCGAAAGCGTGCTGCCTGACGACGTGAAGGACGAGGTGGTAAAAGACTTCATCGAATCGGGCGACGCACAAGATAAGACGGAGATCACCGAAGAGATGATCGAGAACCCCGTGAGCAAATCCGACGCCGACTACGTGAAGAACGTCTACGAGACCGGCCTGAAAGAGGGCGAGAAGCTGGCCCAGACAGGAGATCTCGTACCCCTCGCCATCATTGCGAGCATCGCCTTAGGAGCAGCGGCAGCGGGTGCCATCGCCTTCATCATGAACCGACGCGCCAAACGCTAAGCCCGCCACGCTGTCCGAAAAAGGGAATTACGGTGCAGCATCCCCCCCTCTCCCCTTTGCGAAAGTTGCGAAACTCTGCGAAAGACCCGGCGGTGCCCGCAGCCCTACTCCCCCTTCGAGGTGAGGTGCCAGCCGTTGCAGTAGGGGCAGTGGTAGACGTGCAGGGGCGGGGCGCCGTGCTCGGCGCATTCTGCGGCGGTGAGCTCGGCTTCGTAGCGGCTGGCGTAGCGGTTCTTGCGCTCGCAGGATTTACGGCGATGCGCGGCCTCGCGCTCCTCGTCGTGGCGCTGACTGCGTGCGTTCTCGCTGGCGAACAGGTCGTCCATGCCGCCGAGGGATGCAGCGAATTCCGCCTTCTGCTTCTGCCACGCCGAGCGCTTCTTACTGCCCACGGACTCCTCCCTTCCCGCAACACCTTCTGCACAGACGCCAAGAACCATGCTATAATGCAAGCAATCGGTGCCCCGCTCAGCCGGGCGGCACTGGTTAATGACTAAGCCGGGTCTACTTTAGCATGGGGCCCGGCTTCTTCTTTGCCAACACCGTCCGTCACTCCTTCCTCACCAGGAAAAGCCCGATGATTCCGATAAACACAAGCATGAGATCGCACAGGGCAATGACAGTTTGTGTGTCCATGGGAAGCTCCTTTCTGGGAAGCCGCCCGGACGTGACGGGGCGCCGACCTTCATTGTAACCCAATTCTAGTCTCGCACAATCGTGGAATTTTCCGCTTACTAGATTCCCCGTTGACAATACTTTGATATCAAAGTATTTTGGATAGCGACGCTATTGGAAGCTCCTTCGGATGATCCGTCGAAGAGAGAGAAGGGAGGCGTGCGTGATCGGCATTCTGTACGAGTCGGACGAATGGTCCGACTGGAAGTTGGGACGCGAACTCGAGGCGGCGCTGGCGGAGAACGCGCTCGCCGAAACCGTTCCAGCTGAAGCGAACTCGCAGACAGCGACAAGAGAAAGCGACGCAGCCGACAATTCCTGGCGCCACGTGCGCATGATCAACATGGAAGACGCCGACGCTGCGGAACAGGCCCGCAGCTGCGCCATGCTCGTGAGCCGGGTGTTCGCGAGCGCAGCCTTCCGCGGGCACCAGCGTTCTCACCGGGCCATGGAAGATATCATCGCCCTGGCCGAGGCTGAGGGCATCCCGCTCATCAATCCTGGTCGCGCCCATCACTTCGAAATCGACAAGCGCCTGGCCACCGAAACGCTGCGCAACGCGGGCATCACGGCTCCAGCTATCATCGCATGGGGGACACCCGCCGAGCTCGGCAGAGCGGCGGCCGACCTCGACGATTCGCGCTCTGTTGCTCTCAGCCGGGAAGAAGCCTCCGAGGCTTGGAGTCCCCGTGAATCAGAAGCCGAAATCGCCTCCCACAGATGGCCCCGGCCGACCCCGGACCAATGGACCTACCCTTGCATCATCAAGCCGAACTGCGGCGGTCGCACCACGCACACCGCTGTGCTGCGCAGCCCTGCCGACGCCCGCGCATTCCTGAGCGCAGCCCCCAATCTCGTCTTTATCGTGGAGCCCTATATCGAAGCCGCCGGCGGATTCCTCACGCGCATCGAGGTGGTGGACAGCCGCATCGCGCTCGTGGTGAAGCGGTCGGTGGCAGCGAGCGGGCTCTCCTCCTACCACGAGGGCTCCACCTACGAGCTCTACCCCGACTGCCCCGCCGCCGTCACCGATGCCGTGCTGGAAGCGGCCCGCATCCTGGACATCCAATTCGGCAGCTTCGACGTCATCGAGGCCGCCGAGGGCAACTTCATCATCGACGCCAACAGCGTGTCGAACGTGTCGGAAGACTGCACCGAGCTATTCGGCTTCGATCTTATGGCCGCCTACGCCCGAGCGCTGGCCGCCCGCTACCACACGCTGCGCAACGCCACAAATTAGCACTTCTCAAGAAAGGAGCCTCATGCTCACCATCCCCGAAGTCTACGACCTGTTCGACCAAATCGGCTGCTGCAGCTTCGCCACCCTCGATGGGCGCGGCGGCGTTGATTCCCGCATCGCGCACTTCTTTGCCTGCGACGAGGAGGGCCTCTACCTGCGCACCATGGACGTGAAGCCCTTCTACCGCCAGCTTGTGGAAGGTGGCAAGCTGTCCGTTTGCGGCGAGAAAACCGCCGCGCCCTGTAGCTGGGATGACGACAACATGCCGCATTTCCAGCCAGGCTTCATGGTGCGCGTCTCCGGGGATGTGCGCCTGCTCACGCGCGAGGAGGTGACCGAGAAGGCAGCGGCAAACCCGCAGTTCAACGTCGCCATATACGACATCAACAAGTATCCCGAGACCCGCGTGCTCGTGCTGCATTCCGCTTGGGGCGAGCTGTACGATTACGACTTCAACATGGTGCACCGCGACCACAAGATCCTCCGCGAGCGCTTCGCCTGGGGCGGTGCGACTTTCGAGGCGCCAGGGCTTTCCATCACCGATGCGTGCATCGAGTGCGGTGCCTGCGCCGATGCCTGCACCCACAAGGCCATCGTGGCCGGCACGCCCTACGCCATCCTCGGCGAACGCTGCGACGAGTGCGGCAACTGCTACCATGTCTGCCCTACCGGCGCTGTCATCAGCAAGAGCGTTTCGAAAGATTAGGAGACAGCCATGGGAAGAGAACCAGAAGAGAGCAGAGAAACTGCAGCCGCCGTTCCGAGCGCATCACACGCCTCGAGCGTCCAAGACGTCCCGAACATCCCCCCTCACGGCGATATCGTCAGCCTTATGAGCCGCACGCTCGGCGCGGCCAATCGTTACCTGGTGGAGCTCATGGCCCGCGAAGGGCTCGCCGGCATCGTGCCCTCCCACGGCGACATCCTCATGCAGCTGTTCGCCCACGACGCGATGTCCATGGCTGCTTTGGCTGAAGCCATCGGGAAGGATCCATCCACGGTGACGGCCCTCGTGCGCAAGCTGGCCAATGCCGGCTATGTGGAGAAAGCCCCCAACCCCCGCGACCGCCGCATGTGCGAGGTGCGTCTGACCGATGCGGGCCGCGCCCTGGAGCCGGCCATGGATCGCGTGTCCCATACGCTTATCACAACGCTGACAAATAGCATCCCCGCCGCCGACCTTGCCGCTACTTGCCGTACCATGAAAGCCATGCAAAAGAATATGAGTGCCGCAGACGATTCTGAATCGAAGCGTGAACCTGATTCCGAATCTGCAGCCGAAACCCGAGGAGACCGCCAATGAACCTTTCACTCCCCCGCAGCTTCCCCATCGCGAAGGCGGCCCTTGCTGCCGCCGTCATCGCCTGCGCCTTCGCCCTGGCCTGCAGTTTGGCCGGCTGCGCGTCGGGCGGCACCGGCAGCAGCAGTGCCGATGCCGACAACACCTCCGCCAGCACCGACGGCAAGACTCTGCGCGTGGCCATGGAGCTGGCCTACCCGCCCTTCGAAACGAAAGACGACGCCGGCAACCCGGAGGGCCTCGCCGTCGACTTCATCCGCGACTTCGGCGCCGCCTACGGCTACGACGTGCAGATTGAGAACACCGCCTGGGACGGCCTTATTCCCTCGCTGCAATCGGATAAGGCCGATCTCGTCATCAGTTCCATGACCATCACCGACGAGCGCAAGCAGTCCGTGGACTTCTCCGACGCCTACGCCATGGCCCAGCTGGCCATTCTGGCGAACGCGGATTCCGGCGTGGCGTCCATCGACGACTTGAACCAGCCCGGCAAGAAAGTGGCCGTGAAGACCGGCTCCACCGGCGACGTGTACGCCACGAAGAACCTAACCGATGCGGAGATCGTGCGCCTGGCCGACGAGAGCGCGTGCGTGACCGAAGTGGTGCAGGGCAAGGCCGACGGTTTCCTGTACGACCAGCTGACCATCTACCGCAACCACCAGGCGAACCCCGACACCACCGAAGCCGTGTTCATCCCCTTCCAGGACGCCGAGGAGTGGGGCATCGCCGTGAAGAAGGGCAACACGGAACTGCTCGACCAGCTGAACGCCTTCATCGCGCAGTCGAAAACCGACGGCGAGTTCGATCGCCTTACCGAGAAGTACCTCGCGGACGAAAAGAAGGCCTTCGACCAGTACGGCTTCAAGTGGTTCTTCGATTTCGAGTAATCTAGTCCCATGAAACGCCTCACCACCATCACTCGTCCCTTCACCGCTGCCGCGGGCACGCCCGTGCCCCCGGCGAAGGCGGCCCTGAATTACCTGGCCGTGTGCGTAGTGGTCATCGCCGTGGTGTGGGCATCGCTGGCCGCGGCGGGTATCTCGCTGAACTTCGATTTTGTGGCCCAGTACCGCGTGCGCATCTGGGACGGCTTCTGCATGACCGTGGGCATTTCAGCGGCGTCCCTCGTACTGAGCCTGGTGCTCGGGGTTTTGGTGGCCGCGGGCCAGGGCGTGCGCTTCCTGCCGCTGCGCTATCTGTGCGACTTCTACGTGAAAATCATCCGCGGCACGCCGCTCATCGTGCAGGTGTACTTCTTCTACTACATCATCGGCACGGCCTGGGGCATCGACAACCGGGTGCTCGCCGGCATCATCATCCTGTCGCTATTCTCGGGCGCCTACATCGCCGAAATCGTGCGCGGCAGCCTGCTGTCGTTGGACGCGGGGCAAATGGAGGCAGCCCGGGCCGTCGGCTTCACCCGTGCCCAAACCTTACGCTACGTAGTGGCGCCGCAGCTCGTGGCCCGCACGCTGCCGGCGCTCACGGGCCAGATGGCCTCCATCATCAAGGACTCGTCGCTGCTGTCGGTCATCGCCGTCATCGAGCTCACCCAGACCATGCGCGAGATCACCGCCACGAACTACAACTTCTTCGGCGGATTTCTGCTGCTCGGCGCGCTGTATCTGGTGCTCACGCTGCCCATCATGGCGGTAAGCCACCACTTCGAGAAGAGGCTCGACTATGCGCACTAGGGCAGCAAAACATTTGCGTCAGCCGGGCGCCTTGGCCCTTATAGCCCGGGAGGCACGCCATGCTCATTAGCCTCGATCATTTGTGCAAGTCCTTCGACGGCGTGGAAGTCCTGCGCGACATCACCTTCGATGAGGAGGTATCGGCGCTCGCCATCATCGGCCCCTCCGGCGGCGGGAAATCCACGCTGCTGCGCATCATCGGCGGCCTGGAGGCGCCCACGTCCGGCACCATGGCCGTAGACGGCAGCCCCGTCTCCTTCGACGAGGCGTCTTTGCGCGCCTACCGCGCCACCTTGGGCTTCGTCTTTCAAGACGGTGGCCTGTTCCACCACATGACCGCTTTGGAAAACGTGGCGCTTCCCTTGCGGATGGTTCATGGCGCCAGCTCCGACGAGGCCGACGATCGCGCCCGCGAGCTACTCGCGCGCCTCGGTTTGGAAGACTCCCTGGCCAAGCGGCCAGCCCAGCTGTCCGGCGGCCAAAAGCAGCGCGTCGCCATCGCCCGTGCGCTCGCCGCCCGCCCGCGCCTTCTTCTGCTGGACGAGCCCACAAGCGCCCTGGATCCGGAATTCACCACGGAAGTGCTCGACGTCGTGCGCAACCTCGCCGAAGCCGGCACGCGCTTCATCATCGTCACCCACGAGATGGGCTTCGCCCGCCACGCCTGCGACCACGTCGCCTTCCTCTACGACGGCCGCCTTCTGGAATACGGCGACGCCGCCCGCCTCTTCGACCACCCCGAAACCCCCGAACTCACCCGCTTCCTCAGCCGCCTTCTGGAATGGAGCATGTAAAAGAGGCGACCCACGGATCGCCTCTCAGTCGGTGCGAAAGATATGTTTGCTTGGAACTGACGCTTTGCGGAGCGAAGGCAAGCCCTACTCCAGGCCCATCTCCTTCTTCAGGCGGGCCAGGTCGTCGTCGACGGCGGCTTCGGCGCCGGCGGCGGCGTACTTCTTCGCGAGCTCCTCGGTGGGATCGGCCGGCTTCTCGGACAGCTCGGCCACGGCATTGGCGCGGTCGAGCATCTCGTCGGCCTTGGCCTCCATGCGGTCGAAAGCGCTGCGGGCACCCTCGGCGCGATCGCCGGCTGAGGTCATCTCGTTCACCTTGGACTGCGTTTTCGCCACGGCGGCCTTCGCCTTGATGGTCGCCTTCCGTGCGTTCAACTCCTCGATGTCGGCCACCAGCTTGTCGTGCATCTGGCGCATTTTGTCGGCGTTGGCCTTCGCGCCCTCGTAGGCCACCGTAAGGCCCTCGGCACGCCCCGCCAGCTCCTGCTTCTTCGCGAGGAACACGCGGGCATCGGCCTCGTTGCCGGCGGCGAGCGCCTTGCGGGCCAGCTCCTCGTGCTTCTCTGTTTCCTCGCGATTCTCGTCGAGGAGCTTCTTGCAGCGCTTCTCCTCAGCCATGACGCCAGCGGTGGCCTCGCGCACCTCGGCGAGCGACTCGGTCATCTCGCGCAGGTACTGGTCGACCATTTTCTCGGGATCTTCCGCCTTGTCCAGAAGCTCGTTGATGTTCGCCTTCACGATGGAAGTGAAGCGATCGAGGATTCCCATGTCAGTCTCCTATCTGGCCCGAAGGCCGGGTTGAATACCGCAGCACCACCTAGGGTCGCGGCTTCGTCGGCTGCACCGGCGGCGCATCCGAAGCGCCTGCCTGCGCGTACTTCTTTTCCAAATCCGCCAGCTCAGCGTCGGCCAGCGACTCCAGCGGCGTGTTCAGAATCTCCTGCATGCGCTCTGCCTCGCGCTGCTTCGCCAGACGGCGGTTGCGCACGATGAGGAACACGACGACGGCCACTATTATCACTGCCGCGCATACCGCGATGATCGGCAGCGGCGAAGGCGTCACCGTCATGATACGGTCGGCCGTGTCGGCAAAGGCGTCGGAGAAGATCTCCTCTTCCGACAGGCTCATATCGTCGTAGTTCTGGCTGAGGTATGCTTTGAAGATGTTAATGGCCTCATCGTCGAGCACCGATCCCGTCATCGCACCGGCCCAGTAGGCGGCGTTGAAGCGCCCGTTGCCATCGTCGCAAAACACAAGGACGAAGTGCGCCTGGTCGGTGAACAGCTCGTCGTACTTTTCCTGGGCAATGGACTGCAGCTCCTGGTAGGAGCGCACCGATCCGTTCGGCAAGATGTACACGTAGGGCTGCACGCCCGTTTCCTCGTAGAAATGGCGCAGGCCGCGCTCGAGCTTCGCCGGATCGTGAATCCAGTCGCCGTCCTCGTCGGTGAAGTATCCGGTCTCGTTTACGGAACCAGCAGGAAGGGCCGTGCGCTCCACGGTAGACGCGGGCACGTTCGCGCTCGAGCAGCTGCCGCCACCCAGGGCCACCACGAGGAGCAGCACCAGCAGCACAGCGGCCACGATGACGAACACCGTGCCGCATCCGCTGTTGGAGGACTTGCCCTGGGGCGAACCAGGCTGCGGCGCATTCGGGCCGCCGGGGCCACCCGGGCCGCCGCCCGATCCGGGCTGCTGCGGGCCGCTCGGCTGCTGGGGCATCTGCGGCGGCATCGAGCCACCGCCTCCTCGGCTTGAACCCATCAGGCCACCGAGGAAACCGCCCCAGAAGCTGCCGCCCCCGAAGCCTCCGCCGTAGTAGCCACCGCCATGGTACCCGCCGCCGAAACCAGAGCCGCCGTGGCCAGCCGAGCGACCGCCCGATCCCGAGCCGCCGGAAAACCCGCCACCGAATCCGCCGCCGCTACTTCCAAAGCCTCCGCCGAAGCCGCCGCCTCCCGAGAAGCCGCCGCCTCCGCCTGATCGTCCCATGGCCTCGAACCTATTTCACAATGAGCACGGGCACGTTGGTCTTGTGCAGCACGGAGTAGCACACGCTGCCGAGCATCCCACGCACGGCACCCAGACCGCGATGGCCCATGACGATGCAGTCGTAACCGCCCTCGTCGGCATAGGCCGTGATGGAATCGTGCGGCGAGCCGTTCACCACGGCAATACCGATGCCCTCGGCGTCGCCCACCAAAGGCGCGATGTTCTCGGCAATGGCGTCCATGTCGGCCTTGATGGCCTCGTTCTCCACTTCGGAGATCACATCCATATCCATGGTGTCGCCCATGACGCCGGACATGCGCGAGGCAATCTTGAACGTCTCGGCGTTGAAGTCGTGCCAGTCGACCACCGACAGCACGGTGATCTGGGCGCCGGGCACACCGGCCGCCAGATCGAGCGCAGCCCCCAGGGCGTTCTTCGCCGGATCGGACTTATCGTAGGGAACGAGAATCTTCTTGTACATGGGGGCCTCCTTACCCTCGCGGCACTTCAAGCGACGACGCCTACGAACCACAGCTCGGCCACCGAAAGCAGCTCGCATGCTCTAGCATCGCCGGAAAATGCTTACCTTGTGGCTCATCCTAATGAACAACTGCCATTTTACCACGGTCCTTTTCCGTTTCCCCGCCGCCGCCCACCTGTAGACACGACGTTACACACCCCTACCGCGGCTCCTCGTTGTTGAGAAGGCGATGGCGGGAGACCAGGATGTGGAACACCGTGTAGGCACCCAGCACGAAGGCGCCGACATAGCCCAGCACGCCGAGCAGGGGCACGCCGAGCAGTTGCGGCTGCATAGCCGTGGTGCACAGGATAGACGACCCCAGGAACAGCCCCGCCGACAGCAGCGCCAACGATATGCGACCCACCGAGGCGTAGGCGGTGGCAAGGATGCGCGAGGACACCTCGATGTCGCCGTTCACCTTGATCTGCCCGCGGTCGAGCATCTCCAACGTGTTCGACAGCTGGGTCGGCAGCTTCGCCAAGGCCTCGGCCGAAGCGGCGCTCGTCGTGGCGAGATCGATCAGCTGCGTCGCCAAAAACTTCGGGTCGGCCTGCTGGGCGATGACGTGCTTCGACACGATCTCGATGACGCTGATGTCGGGCGCCACTTGGGCAATGACCCCCTCGATGGTCACGAACCCGCGCGCGAGCATCGTTACCGACGAGGTCATCATCATGTTCTGGCCGCGCAGCACCTCGATGACCTCGGTGAGCACGGTGCCCACGTTGATCTCCTTCATCTCGGCCGTGCTGTACTCGGCGAGCAGCCGCGAGAGCGCCTCCAGCAGCGCCCCGTGGTCCACCGGCCCCAGCACGTGCACGAGGCCCATCACCGCCTCCTTCAGCAAGTAGGCGTTGTCGGTGGCCACGGCCGTGAACACCTTGCCCACGAGCATGCGCTCCGACACCGTCAGCGTGCCCACCATGCCCAAATCGATCCACACCACTTCCCCATCGCGCACAAGAATGTTGCCGGGATGCGGGTCGGCGTGGAAGAACCCGTCGTCGAGCACCTGGGTCACGTAGCTTTGGCACACGCGTCGCGCCAGCGCGCTCACGTCGATCCCCTGCTCGCGCAACGCTTGCGTGTGGGAAATTTCCGTGCCCTGGACGAACTCCATGACGAGCACCGACTCGCACGAGTACTGCGGGTAGGCCACCGGGGACGTGACCCCCTCTTCGTCGGCCAGCTCGTCGTGGAAGCGCATGAGGTTGTGCAGCTCGGAGGTGAAATCCACCTCACTGGCCGTCGTGCGCTCGATTTCCTCGATGAAGCCCTCGAGCGACAGCAGGATGTCGCGATGGGAATTGGAAGCGAACTCGCCCAAGGCCAGCAAGTGCTTCATGAGCATGATGTCCTCGGCCATGGATTCGGCCACACCCGGCCGGCGCACCTTTACCGCCACCGTTGTGCCGTCGAGCAGCGTCGCCTTGTGCACCTGAGCAATGGAGGCCGCACCCAAAGGCACCGGATCGATGGAGGCGAACACCTCGTGCCACGACTTCCCGTATGCGCGGTCGATCTGCTCGATCACCACATCGAACGGCATCGGATTCGCGTCATCGCGCAGTTTTTCGAAGGCGTCGCAGTAGGCCTTGGGCAGAAGATCGGAACGGTTCGAGGCCAGCTGGCCGATTTTCACGTACGTGGGGCCGAGCGCCTGCAGTACTTCCACGGCCTGCTCGGGGGTAAGCCCGTGAAGCACCTTGTACTGCCGCATGATGCGCACAATCTCGTTCATGCGCTTGTGAGAGGTCTTGTCCTTGATGGAAATCTCGGCGACCTTCATGAACTCCTCGAACGTGGCCATGGGCGCTCCTCCTTTCTGGAAAGCCCATGGTATCGTGCGAAATGAGAAGCGATCTCCTCATCAATTCACCTGGCATCAAGCTGTTTCCCGGCCAATCGAACAAAATTGTCACTGTGGCAATTAAGTAAAATGGTTGGTCGATGAGGTGTGTGCATAGGTTTTATGGCAAAATAAGCTGCTGTGCTACTGAACGCCGCACCGAAAGCGCAGCGCAACCACGCAAGAAGAACGCAGCTTAAACACGCAAGAACAAGGAGAAGCACATGGGACTCCTCTCAAAATTCGAGGGCAAGATGGAAGACACCGTGGAAGGCGCCGCCGATCGCATGGGCGCGGCCCCGCTGTCTCCCGTGCAGATTGCCAAGAAGGCCGAGAAGCAGATGCGCCGCGAGAAGATGGTCGGCGCAGGCAAGCAGTATGCCCCCACGCTTTATACGGTGCTCGTCAACGCCGACGATGACCGCCGCCTTCTGGGCTACTACCCCACCCTGGCTGGCGAGACCGAAACCTACCTTTCCGCCAAAGCCGCCGAGCAGGGCCTCGTCATGGACGGCCAGCCCCTCGTGCGCTTCATCGTGGACGACGACCTGCGCCACGGCAAGTTCGACGTCATCGCCGAGATGGTGGCTTCCCCGCTGGTTGAGCAGCTGCGTCAGGAAGAGTACGCCCGCTACGGCATCCGTCCCGGCGGCGGTCCGGCCCGCGCGGCCGCCCCGCAAGCGGGCTACGGCTACCAGCAGCCCGCTCCCGCTCCGGCGCCAGCACCCGCACCCGCCAGCGGCTACGACTACCAGGCCGCGCCCGTCGACGAGTACGTGGAAGACGACTACTACGAGGACGACGAGCCTCGCCAAGCCTACATCTATGACATCACCAACGACCGCGCCTTCACGCTGCCCGGCCAGGCCGAGACCATCGGGCGCGAGTCGAAGAACGACATCGTCATCCCCGACATCAACGTCTCGCGCGTGCACGCGGAAATCCGCCAGGACGAGTCCGGCGCCTGGATTCTCACCGATTTGGGCTCCACCAACGGCACCTTCGTCAACGGCCGCCAGATCAAATCCACCGCGCTGCACGACGCCGACCGCATCATCGTGGGCACCACCAACCTCGAGTTCCAGCTCATCTAGCCCGCCCGCACCTCAGCGAGCCAAAGGAGGCTATCGGTGATCGATCTCGTTCTGCTCATCGCGCGCCTGTTGTTCGTGGCGCTGCTCTATTTGTTTCTGTTCGCCATCATGCGCACCGGCATCGGCATGGTCAAAGGTTCCCGCAAGAAGGAGCGCGGCTGGACGGTGTCGGTGGAGCGCGGCCCCAAAGAGCTGCGCGGTGTCTCCATCGCCGTGCACGGGCCCGTCATCGTGGGCCGCTCGCCCGGGGCCGACATCGTCATCGGCGCCGGCTACGTGTCCGGCCGTCATGCCCGCTTCCAGCTGATGGGCCAGAACCTCTTCGTGGAAGATTTGGGCTCGAAGAACGGCACCGCCGTGAACGGACGCCCCGTCCATGACCCGGTAGCCCTGCGCAACAAGGATCTCGTTACCATCGGCGACGTCGACATCCGCGTGAGGAACCAATAATGGCCCGGGCAAAGCGCAAGAAGAGCGGCGCAACTTTCGGCAGTCGCACCGACGTCGGCTGCGTGCGCGAGCACAACGAAGACTCGCTGGCCGTCGCCCCGCCGCTGTACGTGGTGTGCGACGGCATGGGCGGCCACGCCGCCGGGGAAGTGGCGTCCGAAATCGCCGTGGACGTCATCTGCGACCGCGCACCGGCACACCCCGATGCCTCGGCGCTCGGCCAGGCCGTGGAAGAGGCGAACCTCGCCATCATCCGCGCCGCCCGCGAAGGCGTCGGCCGCGCCGGCATGGGCTGCACCTGCACCGCCGCCATGCTTGAGAAGGACAAGCTCGTCATCGCCCAGGTGGGCGACTCACGGGCCTATCTCCTTCACAAAGGGCAGATGCAGCAGCTCACCCGCGACCACTCGCTTGTGGCCGACCTTATCGAGGCCGGGCAAATTACCGAGGCCGAGGCCCGGGTGCACCCCCAGCGCTCGGTCATCACCCGCGCTTTGGGCAGCGACCCGCGCACCCAGCCGGATCTCTTCGAAATCACCGTGGAAGCCGGCGACCGTCTGCTTCTATGCTCCGATGGTCTTTCCACGATGTTGGAAGACGACCAGATCGCCAAGATCCTCGCCAACCACAGCGAGCCCCAGCGTTGCGCGGCTCAGCTGGTGAACGAGGCCGTGGGCCGGGGCGGCTACGACAACGTCACCGTCATCGTCGTGGACGTCACGGGTCTGGCCGAGCAGCACCGCCGCAAGCTGACGCGCAAGAGCCGCGCGACGGCCATCATGCTGGCGCTTTTGCTGGTGGCCATCATCGCCGGTTGCGCCTATGGGTTCAACTATCTGGCGTCCAACGCCGCCTATCTGGTGGCTCAGGATGGGAAAGTCGCCGTGTACCAGGGCGTTCCAGGCGACATCTTCGGATTCTCGTTCAATCACCTCGACCGCGTGACCGACGTGGCGTTAGACGACTTGCAGCCGGGCACCGCCAATCGCCTGAGCGAGGAGGGCATCAAGGTGGATTCTTTGGAAGCCGCCAACAGCCTCGTCGCGGAATATGAGAAGGAGATCGCCGACCGCAAGGCCGCCGAAGAGGAAGCGGCTCGGGCAGCGGCCGAGGCCAACAAGCTGGAAGAGCCCGCAAAGGGCACGGAAGGTGCTGGCGGCGGCGCGGCCGGTGGCGAGCAGGGTGGCACGGACGCACAAAGCACGACGGGCGGCTCGCAAAGTGCGTCGCCTTCATCGGGCACTGGCTCCGGCACGAGCGACGCGAGCTCCGGCAACACAGGCGCTGGCACGAGCCGCGACGCACAAGGCGGCACCTCGGGAGGAACCAACCGATGACCCGGCGCAACATAGAGCTGATGCTTCTGCTCATCGCCTCGCCCATCGTCATCGTGCTTTTTGCCATGATGGTGGTCACCGGCGGGCAGGAGCTCTCCTTCAACACCCTGGGCGTGCCCCTCGGCATCTTCGCCGCATTCCTCGTGGCCCACATTGCCGTGCGCTTGCTCGCCCCGGCGGCCGACCCGGCCATCCTGCCTATCTCGTTCGCGCTGTCGGGCGTCGGCATCGCCTTCGTCACCCGTATTGTGCCTGATTTGGCCGTGAATCAGCTGCTGTGGCTGTTCATCGGCATCGCGGCCATGATCGCCACGCTCGCCGTCGTGCGCAACCTGGACAAGCTCGCCAATTACAAGTACACGCTCATGATCGTGGGCATTCTGCTGCTGCTTTCCCCCATGTTGCCGGTCATCGGCTACGAATCCGGCGGCGGCCAGCTGTGGCTGCGCTTCGGCAGCTTCAGCTTCCAGCCCGGCGAGCTGGCGAAGATTCTCATCGTGTTCTTCATCGCCGCCTACCTGGCCGCCAACCGCGAGATGCTCTCGGTGTTCACGTGGAAGGTGGGGCCGCTGTGGCTGCCGAGCCTCGCCACCCTTCTGCCCCTCATCGTCATGTGGGCGCTCGCCTTCATCGTCGTCGTGCTGGAGAAAGACCTCGGCCTCGCCTTGGTGCTGTTTTCCGTGTTCGTCATCATGCTGTATGTGGCCACGGGGAAGAAGCTCTACCTGGTGGTGTCCATTGGGCTTGCGGCCATTGCGGCCGTGGCCCTTTACGGCATGATGGGCCACGTGCAGACCCGCGTCGCCATTTGGCAGGACCCCTTCGCCGAGGCCCAGGGCGGCGGCTTCCAGCTGGTGCAGAGCTTGTATTCCATCGCCGACGGCGACCTGTTCGGCACCGGTATCGGCCGGGGCATGGGCGGTCAGCCCGTAGCCGAGGGCGGCATCCCCGTCGCCGAGAGCGACTTCATCTTCCCGGTCATCGCCGAGGAGACGGGCCTGCTCGGCGCGGCCGGTGTGCTGCTGCTGTATTTGTGCTTCGCCATCCGCGGCATCGTCACAGCGGCCCGGGCGAAATCCGACGTCAGCTCGTTCACCGCCGTGGGCCTCACCTCCATCATCGTGCTGCAGGCCTTCATCATCGTCGGCGGCGTCACGCGCCTCATCCCGCTGACCGGCATCACGCTGCCCTTCATCAGCCAGGGCGGCTCGTCGCTCATCGCCAGCTTCATCATCGTCGGCTGCCTGCTGCGCTGCGGAGACGAGGGCACCGGCGTGAATTCCGAAATGCGCCAGACCGGGGCCATCGGCGCCCACGGATCGGACGCAGTGCTGGGACGCGTGGCCTTGGGCAAGCGGCTCACCGGCACCATGATCGTTTTCTCGGTGCTCTTCGCGGTACTGGTGGCGAACCTCACCTACCTCATGGTCATCAAGGCGCCGGAGTACCAGAGCATGCCGTCGAACAACCACACCATCGCCAAGGAAGCGCGCATGGAACGGGGCACCATCTCTACCGCCGACGGCACGGTGCTCGCTACCTCGGTACGCCAGGAGGACGGCTCCTATAAGCGCGAGTATCCGGCTGGCGAGCTGGCGGCGCACATCGTGGGCTACACTTCCCAGCGCTTCGGCACCGCCGGCATCGAGGCCGCCTACAACGACACCCTGCGCGGCGAGCAGAACTTCGCTAGCTTCACCGACGTAGTGAACTCGCTCGCGGGCATCCAGACCAAGGGCAACGACGTCGTGCTTTCCATCGATTCCCGCATTCAGCAGGCGGCCCAGGACGCCCTGGCCGGGCAGGTGGGCGCCGTGGTGGCCTTGAACCCCGAGACCGGCGCCGTGTACGCCCTGGCCTCCTCCCCCACCTTCGACGCCGCCAATTACGAGGAGCTGCTCACGGCGGCTGCGGACGGCGGCAGCGACTCCTCCGAGCTGTTCAACCGCGCCACCCAGGCGCTGTACGCGCCAGGCTCCACCTTCAAGATGGTGACCCTGGCCGCCGCGCTGCAGAACCACATCGCCACGGCGGACACGGTGTACGACTCCCCCGGCGAGATGGACATCGGCAACGCGCCGGTGACCAACGTGAAGAAACGCTCCTACGGCAAGATCACCCTGGAGCAGGCCCTGTGGTACTCGTCGAACACGGTGTTCGGCCAGGTGGGCGTGCAGCTCGGCAGCGATTTGCTCGTGCAGATGGCGTGCAGCTTCGGCTTCAACGAAGACATCCCCTTCGATTTGCCCCTGGCCACGTCCCTCATGCCCGACCCCGAGGAAATGACCACCTGGGAAACCGCCTGGGCCGCCTGCGGCGAGCCCGTGGGCGAGCACGAGAGCCCCGCCGGACCCCAGGCCACCGTGCTGCAGATGGCGCTGGTGGGCGCCGCCATCGCCAACGAGGGAGCCATCATGCAGCCCTACCTGGTCGACGGCATCTACAACGCCAACGGCGAGCGCAGCTTCTCGCCCATTCCCGTGAAGCTGAAGCAGGCCATGGATGCCGACACCGCCGCCGCCGAGATCGACATCATGAAGGGCGTCGTCACCGAAGGAACCGGCGGCAAGGCGGCCCTGGACGATGTGGCCGTGGCCGGCAAGACCGGCACCCACGAGCGCGGTGACGGCAGCGACGACAGCTGGTTCGTGGGAATGGCCCCCGCTGCTGACCCCAAGGTCGTGGTGGCCGTCGTCATCGAGAAGGGCGAATCGGGGGCTGGCGCCAGTGCCGCCCACGACGTTCTGGAAACGGCTCTCGAAGTGACGGGGGCGCTGTAGTACAATGGCAAGACTCACCAGAGTTCGCATACTTAAACCGCAAACGCACTCGTACATGGAACTTTAAGGAGTATCAAGGTGACCGGACAGGGAACAATGACGGGCAAGGTCTTCGGCGGCCGCTACGAGATAAAGGATCGCATCGGCATCGGCGGCATGGCCGAGGTGTACCGCGCCCAAGATAGCACGCTGGGCCGCGTCGTCGCCGTGAAGGTGATGCTGCCCCAATTCGCCGCCGACCCCTCTTTCACCCAGCGCTTCCGCCAGGAAGCCGCCGCGGCTGCAAACCTGCAGAGCCCCTACATCGTGAACGTGTACGACTGGGGCCAAGACGACGACACCTATTACATCGTCATGGAGTTCGTGCGCGGGTCCGACCTGAAGACCGCCATTCAGCAGCGCGGCGCTATTAACCAGCGCAAGGCCGCCGAAATCGGCGCCCAGGTGTGCCAGGCCCTCACCGTCGCCCACAACCAGGACATCATCCATCGCGACATCAAGCCGCAGAACATCATGGTGCAGCCCGACGGCAACGTGAAGGTGATGGACTTCGGCATCGCCCGGGCGAAGAATTCCGTGAACGACAAAACGTCCGCTGTGCTGGGCACCGCCCACTACATCTCGCCGGAACAGGCCCAGGGCAAAGATCTCACGGCCGCCAGCGACATCTACTCGCTGGGCATCGTGCTGTACGAGGCCACCACGGGCAAGCTCCCCTTCGATGGCCCGGACGCCGTATCGGTGGCCATGCAGCAGGTGAAGGACGAGCCGGCCGCGCCCTCTTCCATCAACCCGAACATCGATCCCGACCTCGAGGACATCATCATGGTGGCCCTCTCGAAGGATCCGGCGCGCCGCTTCGCCACGGCCAACGACATGCGCATCGCACTGAACGACTACCTGGCCGGACGCCCCGTCACCCTGCCCGCCGGTGCGATGAGCTCGTCGTTCACCGAGGCCCAGACCCGCATGATGGGCGCCGTGCCCGCTCCCGTGCCGGGCATCACGAGCACCCAGGTTATGCCGACGGTTGCCGGCGGCACAGCGGCCATGTCGCCGAGTTCCACGGGCAATTTCCAAGCAACGAACTTCCACGACGCCAACACGAAGAAGAGCAAGAAGCCCGTTATCATCGCCCTCTGCGCCATTTTGGCCATCGCGCTGGTGGCCGGCATCGCCTTCGCCGTGTCCGGCGGCTTCAAGCCGGCCGCCCCTGCCGATGAGCCCATCGAGGTGCCCAGCGTGGTGGGCAATACCTTAGACGAGGCAACATTCACCTTGGAGCAAGCGGGCTTCCAAGTAACTACCACTCCTAAGGAAGACGAGTCCGTCGATGAGGGCACCGTGCTGCAGCAAGACCCGGCCGGCGGCACCAAGCAGCCGAAGGGTACGACCATCACCCTCACCATTGCCGTGGGGCCCGATACCGTGGACGCGCCCAACTTCAAGAACATGACCATGGACAAGGCGCGCCAGGCGGCCGAGGACGCCGGCCTTAAGGTTGTGGAAGCCGAGAGCAAATACTCGGAAGATGTCGCCGAGGGCAAGATCATTTCGCAAAGCCCCGCCGCCGGCGACCCGGTGAAGCCCGGCACCACCATCGAGGTCGTCACCTCCCGCGGAAGCGAGCTGACGACCGTGCCCAACGTCATCGGCATGACCGAGGAGGCGGCCATCGACAAGCTGCAGTCCGAGGGCTTCGGTGCCGACGTGAAGGCCCGCGAGTACAGCGACAAGCAGGGCGAGGGCCGCGTCATGAAGCAGGATCCGCTGAACGACAAGGTGAAGCCTGGCGCTACCGTGCAGATCACCATTTCGAAGGGCCCCGAGCCGGAGCCCGAGCCCGACCCCAAGCCGGAGCAGCCCACCAACCCCGGCACGACCGACCCCGGCACCAACAATCCTGGTGGCACCACCGATCCGGGCACGACCGACCCCGGCACCACCGACCCGGGCAACCAGGGCGGCGACACCGGCACCACCACCCCTTCCACCAACTAGGATCGCATAACGAAACCGTGAAAACCGGGCGCCTCCTCCTTTGGGATGGAGGCGCCCTTCTATAATGGGGCCATGCCCAATTTGCTCGACATATTCGATAAGTTCATCCACGCCGATTGGTTCAACACCCTGCTCGGCGTCGTGATCATCTGCGCGATCACCTTCGTCGTCGCGCGCATCACCGTGGCTTTTATGCGCCGCGTGCTGAACAAGACGACGCTTCTGCCTTCCAGCTCCATCTTCATCAATCTCGTGCGCATCATCGTGTGGGTCATCGGCATCTGCTGCGTGCTGTCGATGTGCTTCAACGTGAACATCTCCGCCATGGTCACCGGCCTGGGCGTTGTCGGTATCGCGGTGTCGTTGGGTTTTCAGGACACGCTCTCGAACCTCATCGGCGGCCTGACCGTCAGCGTGTCGCGCACCGTGGAACCCGGCGACAACATCCGCATGGGACCATCCGGCGTCACCGGCGTCGTGCAGGACGTCACCTGGCGCTACACCTCCATCAAAGACAGTTCGGGCACCATCACCAACATCCCCAACTCGCTCATGACTTCCACGGCCGTCTGCAAGCTGTCGCCCTTGAATGAGATTTCCATTCCCCTGGTGGTCACCACCAACAGCGAGCGCCTCACCGCCACGGCCCATCACATTGAGGACGCCGCCGAGAAGGCCGTCGCCCGTGTGAGCAAGCTGAAGAAGCGCCCCAGCGTATCGTTCTCGTCCATCACCGACTACGGGTTCAAAGGTTCGCTGAGCTTCACCATCGCCGAGGCTTCCAAAGCCTCCTCTGCCACCGATGCCGCTATCCGCGCCGTGGCCCCCTATGTGCACAACCATCTTATCGAGGAGGCCATGGGCGACCTGACCGGGCAGAAACTTACCGACGCCACCGGTTCGCTCGTGCCCGTGAAGGACGAGGAAGACGGGGCACAAAAATAGCCCTGCCCCACGCCAGAGGATGAACCCACCTCAAAAGGTGGGTGCTCGCATCGGGTCTCCCGGCTTTCGCATCAACGGATGCGAATCTCCGTTCCAACCGCTTCTAGAGCTCCCTCGTCATAATACGTCGGTCCATCGCAGTATATGGCGGGAACAAGGCTTGATTTCAGTATACGCAAAACCTGGTGACAGGAAAGTCTTGACATACGCCGCAACATAAGCTGTTGGGTAAACGTTGCCCGAGGACTGTAGGCACGCTGGCGCCCGCAGCCCTCGGATTAAGGAACCGTATGTTCCGGCGAATCGCTACTGGACGCTATTCCAGCAGATCCTCCACCGAGCAGAACAGGGCGCGGGCCAGGGCGGCCACGGTTTCGGCGGCGGCCTTGTTCAGGTCCTTGCGGCGCTGCTCGTACTGCTGGATGCTGCGCACCGGCACGCCGGAGATGACGGCCAGCTGGGCCTGGCTCAGCTTCGCAGCCATGCGCCGCATGCGCAGAGGCGGCCGAAAGAAGCGGGCGCGGCGTTCATTCAACGCATCCTCGAAATGGCGGATGTCCATCTCGTGGTAGGCGTCGTACATCTTTCGGACGTCCTCGATGGGCGTGATGCGGTTGATCATGTCGAAGGTCATCGCCGTCTCCCACTGGTAGCGGGCAAGCGCCCAACCGCACCAGTACTCAGGGCTGCGGTCGTAGCGGTAACGCACCCGGGGACGCGGCGGCTCCTCTGCCTGTACCTCTACCGCGACGCGGAAGGCCAGCTCCGTCCCCGAGCATCCCGTAATGAGAGCGTAGTCTCCGGCCCCGAAGCGGCGGGCGAGGCCGGAAGCGAGGAACAGCCCATAGAACTCCCCCAGCCCGAAGCCCATGCTGCCCACGGCCACATCCAACATACGGCCCATATTCGCGCGGGCCGGTTGCAGGTAGACCTCATCGTAGGCGCTCATCGCCGGCCCCCATTCCCTCGTCCATGATGGTCGTTATGAACAGATCGCCTGGCTGGCGCCGGTTTCGCTCCTCGTCCAAATACTCGCGGCGCGCCGCCCGGTCGCGGCTCATCTTGCGCTCGTACCACTCGTCGCGCGAGGCCCCCTCGTAACCGGTGAAGCGCAGCCGGTCGAAGGCGCGCTCGCTCTTCAGCACGAACTGCTGACCGAGCCTGCCCAGATGCATGGCGCGGCCCAACTGCTGGTAGGAGATGGCGCCGGAGATGAAATCCTGGGCGAAGGAAAAGTAGCTGTCGTCGGCCCGGTAGCCTACGATGGCGTCATAGGGGGTGAGATCCATGGCGAAGTTTTCCAGAAGATACTGCTTGGCCTCGAAGGCCAAGGGGCCCGACGCGTCGAACTCGCGGTAGCGGAGCAGGAGCGCCAGCCAGTGGAGGAGCCCGTATTCATCCCCGTTCAAATCGAGGATGGCGAGGCCAGCGCAATCGAGCTCATAGATGTTGGCAAACCCTCCGCGATCGACGGCCACCGCCCATTCCTTCGCGAGATCGAGAGATTCCGTGCAATAAAACCCCCGCCCGTAATCGTTGTAGGGTTTTCCGGCCCCGTAGCGCGGGTGCTCGATGATGTCCTTCGACCCGTGGTACAGCGTCTTCACCATAGAGACTCACCTCCTCTACTCCTTTGGGAGTATAGCATATTGAACCATCACGGTAAACGACCAAGACAGAATTGAAAGCGCGGCCACGCGAGCACCCCCATCGCGCATTTGCTGACAGAACGCGAAGTTTGGTACCCGACGGCGCGCATTTGCTGGCAGAATAGCGGGCTTTGGTATCTTTTCGTGGCAGGATGGCCGATTTGGTACCCCGCCTTTGGCAAGACGGGCGGTTTGGTATCCGAAAAAGCGTGTTGTCATTTTTGCGACCTGGGGTTTCTTCAACCCGTGGGTACCAAATCGGCGAAGTTGGCCTGAAACGGGGAACCAAACCGTCTCATTTTGCCAGCGGCAGGGGCGGGATCGCCCCGCGCGGTACCAAACCGCTCGATCTGGGAAATGCTTAGCGAGACGCTCAGCGATGATGCTACAATGGCGGCATTGGCACTGATGGGTTGCGCGGGGCGCCGCGCCGGTCGCCGTTGCCGAAAACGCGCGGCCGAGGGGAATAGGGGTGAGACTCCCCTGCTCTACCAGGAACCGTAAAAGCCGATGGGGCATTCGCTCGCCTTCGAAACCGGTCCCACGCCTTCTACAGGCTCGGGCAACGCGGCGCGAGAAGGCGATGGCGGGCACGCCAGATGTCCCAGAAGACGCAAAGTCGGAACACCTGCTCATCGCACGACAGCCCTGGAAGTAGGTGATTCCGCATGGTCGGAAACCCCCGCGTGCGCTCAGCGTACGCCCCTCAGCCGTGGTCGCGGCGACTCTTATCCCTGTTCCTTGCCTTGGCGCTCGCCCTCACCCTCACGCCCTTGCCGGCCTGGGGCGACGAGACCGGCGACGCGCCTGCAGAAGCATCTGCAGCAAAAGCGATTGCGGAAGACTCCGCAGCAGGGCTTGCGGAAAGCACAGCGACAGACGAGGCGCCCACCTTCTCGGAAAACACCGACGCAAGCGAGACGACCGCCTCTTCAGAAGTCACGACAGTCGCATCGAAAGCAAGAACTGCGCTAACAAGTTCCAGCTTCGCCATGATATCCCGCAGCGAGAGACCCTGGAAAACCAGCGCTCTACCCGGCTTTCTACAGCGCAATGAGACCTTGTATGCCGTTGCTTGGTCGGCCAAGGACAAACGGGTTGACGCCGAGTTCGGATGGACTTATCAGTGGCTGGTAGGCCCAAGCGCAAGCTCCAACGATTTTGCCCCTATCGAGGGCGAGACAAAATCTTCTCTTGAGCTTACTGACGAACTACGCACGAGATTCAACGGCAAATACCTCCGTGTTCGCATTTCCTGTGGCGACATTTCGGTGGAGGGGCCCAAAAGCGGAAGAAATTACACCACTCTAAGCGCCTGCGGCCCCATCAAACCCCCCGTGCCAAAGAAAACAGCCTTGGACGAAAAGTCTTACGCACTTCTCCAATCGTCATCGAACTCGGCCTCAACAAGTTCTAACATAATTGAAGCGAAATCTCTTAAGGTAGGCACAACGCTTTGGGCCAATGTGTTCGACGGCCAAGCGGATCCCGCTGCACGCATTCCGTCGCAAGATCGCTGGTCATATCAGTGGCTCGCCGCTGATTCCCGCGAGGCAGCCGACGAGGAGTTTGCGGCCATTGAAGGCGAGACCTGCCCTTCCCTCACCATAACCAAGGAGCTCGCCACCAAGCTTGCGGGCAAATACATCCGCGTGCGTGTCGAAGGCGATGGGCAGACGCTTTATGGCCCAAGCGGCTCTTTCGACACACCTGCCTCAATAGGCTACAACACTCCCGGTCCCGTAATCGCTCCCGACCAAATCAAGCTGGATTACATTCTGCTTTCTTGGAACGGTGAAGGCTTTGGCAGCAGCGAGTTGGAAAGCGTTCCTTCCTGCAATGTCGAAGATGTCCTTGAAGCTCGCGCTTATGACTTTGATGATCCCCACACCCTTTATGGAGCTTCGGACGTTGATTTCTCCTGGCAAGTGAGCGATTCGCAGGATGGCCCCTTTAAAGAAATTACTCAGGGGGCGTCATTCAAAGTCCCGAAAGATTGTACTGGGTGCTATCTCAAAGTTGTTGCCAAAGCCAAAAATGGGGTTCCAGGCAGTAGCACGTGCGAAACCAAGCCGGGAAAGGTGTTGCCGAAGGGCGTAACGACGCTTTACTGGGTGAGCATTTTGAACGCATCCTCCTCAAAGGAAATCGGAGGTACGTTGCAGGCCCAAGCTTATAAGAGCACTCACTGGGGTGATGCCCCTATAAACACGAACGTTGAATATACCTGGCGCTGGTCAGCAGAGAAACCGAAGAGCTCTGACTTCGACGATAACAGCTGGCACATCATCGAAGGGGAAACAGGTTCGACTTTCACGGTGCCCGAATCCCTTGAAGGGTGTTGGGTGTCGGTAGCGGCGTGCACGGGAGACAACACGGTGGTCTCTGCGAATGCCTCTGCTGCTGGCCCCTTCCGAAAGCCAGGCACACACGAGCTGTACTACGCCGCTCTCGACCAGATGCCAGCAGATAGCAACTTCACCTTCTGGTCGGGCCGAACCATTGGCGTGGCGGCTCGCAATACTACCAATGCTGGTACAGCTGGTAGCTATCTGTCGCCCGATGAACTTACCTATACCTGGTACAGTGCCGATTCTTGGGACGGGGAGTATGTTGAACTGGCTGACGAGAACGTCCACAAGCCTTCTTTCGTCATCCCCGATTCCTATGTGGGCAAGCATCTGAAATGTCTGGTTTCCGCTGGCTTCAACACCATGGAAGCCGGTCCCATGCGCAAGCCTATAGCTCAGGGAGAAGCGATTGAACCGGCAGATCCTGTGCCGCCGGAGCCCGCCAAACCGGTATCGGCCACAATTTCTGCACGTGTAACTGGCCTTTTGCCTCACGCCACTGGCGAGCCTCTTCAGGCGGTTAACTGGGTGTCACCCCAAAAATACGCTGTGAAGGATAGCGCCAAAACCTCCGCATGGGACGTCTTTGCTGATCTGCTTGACAAGGCGGGATATTTCTACAGCCTTGATGGCGGCTGCCCCTACTCGATCACAACTCCCGATCGCAGCCAAACATTGGCCATGAGCGCGGGCGCGCCTTGGTCGTACTGGGCGTTCCTTATCAACGGCGAGTACGCCGACGTCATGGCCAGCAGCTACCATCCCCAAGACGGAGACGTGCTAGAACTCGTTTATGTGGATGCAACAGGGCCGGCCACCACGCCCGACATCGTGGTGAATCCTGATGAGCCAGGCGCGGAGTGGGAAGCCGATTGGGGTTCCTTTGGCGCAGCCGCGGGAGAACCGGCGGTGGTGGGTTCCACGCTGGGCAGTTTGCCGGCGCGATGGACTTACGACTTTGCCCAGGGCGACTACGCCTCGTGGTCGGAGCCCGTGGTTGCCGGCGGATACGTGTTCTTCGCCACCGGCTCGCGGCTCCTGAAACTGGACGCGTCTACCGGTGCCGTGGTTGAGGTAGTGCCGCTGGCCGACGGCACCGCTTATGGTTGTCGCCCCGTTTACACGAAGGGCCTTATCGTGGTGCCACTGAACAACGGACGCTTGCAGGCGCTTTCGGCCCTCACGCTGCAGACGCGGTGGCTCACCGAGGCGCTGCCGGCGGCGGTGCAGGAGGTGGCCTCGGGGTCTGGAGGCGGGGCTGCAGCGGTCGCCTATGACCAGCAGGGGCTTTCCACCCTCACCGTGAGCGGCGACTACCTGTACGCCTTCACGGCAGCAGCCGACTGGTCGCAAACCTACGAAGGCTGGGCGCTGTGCGTGAACGCGAGCACCGGCGCCATCCGCTGGATGCAAAAGAATACCGATGCCGGCTACTACTGGTCGGGAGCGGCTTCAGTGGGCGATTACCTAGTGGTGGCAGGGGACGATGGCGTGCTGCGAGCCGTTTCGGCTGCTTCGACAGACGGAGAGCCGGCGGCGACTCTCGCGCTGGGTGCCCCCGTGCGTTCGACCGTGGTGACCGTCGACGGGTTCGCCTACGTGGTCACGACCAACGGCACTCTGCACAAGGTGTCGGTCGGGGCCAATGGAGCGCTGACACAGGTAGGGGCCGTATCGTTTGGCGACTACTCAACTTCCACGCCGGCTCTCGCCGACGGCGTTCTGTACGTGGGCGGAAGCCAGAACGGCCAGGGGCTTCTGGCGGCCATCGACGCCGCTACGCTGGCGTTGACGGCTACCGTGACCGCCGCCGACGGAAGCCCGCTGCCTGGCGAGGTGAAGAGCACCCCGCTTCTGGTGCGCGACAGTGCGGGTGTGGTGGCGCTGTTCACCTGCAACGGCGCGGGCGGCTCGTGGCCCGACTACACCTCAGGCGGCGGCGTGTTCGCCTATCGACTGGGCGACCAGGAGGCACAGCTCGTCTTCGATCCCCCGGCAGGGATGCACAACTACGCCATGGCCTCGGTGGCCTACGGCGGCGCGGGCACTTTTTACTATGTGAACGACTCGGGCCATCTGTTCGCCTTGGGCCTCTCCTCGCAGCCGCCAGCACCGCGGCCGAGCACCGACTCCGAGACGCCGGGCGAGCCGCAGAACCCGGAAACGCCCCAGAAGCCGGAGAGTCCTACAGGCCCGGGCAAGAGCAATCCCAAGAATCCGACTTCCCAGAACGCGGGCACAACGTCCCTCGGGACGTCCGCAAACGGGAAGACGCCAATGGCCGGCGCGGGAAGCGGCGCGCCGCTGAACGCCGGCGCTGCGGCCCGAACCCCCTTCGACACCACTGTGCTGCAGGGCTCCTCCAACACCAGGGCGGCGGCAGCTGGCACCGACGCAGACGCCGGTGGGGTTGCCCCCGACAGAATCGCAGAAGCGGTAGCGGACAACCCCACGCCGCTGGCGAAGGCGAGCGGCGCGAACATTGATCGCGTTTCCTCCGTCGCTTCCAACAGCTCACTGGCCGAGGGCGCTGCAACCGAGAACGGCAACCAGACAGCGGCGGTGGCGCTGGCGCTCCTCTCCGTCGCCGGACTCCTTGGAGCTGCCCACCTCGTTCGAGGGCCACGCCGCCGCATCGACAAGGAAACGGGAAGCCATGACGCCTAAGAAGGGGGCAGAGACCAGCGAAGAGCGCCCAATCGACGCCACCGAACTAACGCCCAGCACCGAGGTCGCGGCCTCTGATCCGGCGCATCCCGTTGCGATCGACGCGGACTGCGAGCCGACGCCCACGATCGCAGCCGAGAGCCCTGAAGCCGCTCAGCTCCAGGGCTCTCGGCGCCGGCATCGGCTTCTCGCGGGAAGCGCCTTGGGCCTCTGCTCGGCAGCAGGCCTGGCGCTCTCGCTACTACTGCTCGCAGGGAACGCCAACTTGCCCCTGACGGGAAACGCCGCTCTGCCCGGCGCTTCCCCCTCAGGCCCCAACGCAACGCTCGCATACGGAACAGACGTCGACGGTACGGGTACTCCAGCAGTCCAGAACGCGGAGGCGGAAGGATCCTCATCGGAGAACGCCGAAAACGCCGCACCATCCGAAAGCTCGTCTTCCAACGGAGGCGCATCCGAGAACGGGCCCTCGTTGCATGATGACGAAGTCTCCGGCACAAGCAATGGCACGACAAGCGCCGACGATCCGGACGGCGCTGCGGGCGCCGATCGCCCCGGGAGCGCCCCTGCCTCGGGAGGCGCCTCGAACGCCGCAGGCGGCCAGAGCGGCAGCTCTTCCGCTCCTGCGTCGTCTTCCACGTCCTCGGATTCGTCGGGACCTTTCAACCCGTCAAATCCATCGCCTTCCCCTGCCCCGGCCTCTATCGCCGTGTCCGTCGTCGTCGACAGCTCCGCCGCCACAAGCCTGGGCTTTCCCGCCACCATGGCTTCCGCCACGCTGAAGCTGCCCGAGGGCGCCACGGCCTACGACGCCCTCGCGGCCACAGGGCTTTCCCTGGAGGGCTCATCCTCCTATGTGTCGGCCGTAAATGGCCTGGCCGAGAAGATGATGAGTGGCACCAGCGGGTGGATCTACGCCGTTAACGGCACCATGCCCATGACGGCCGCAAGCAACTACATCCTCCACGAGGGCGATGCTGTTCGCTGGGTCTACGTGAGCTAAGAGGGCAGCAAATTGCCCGAACGCACAATGGGCTTTACGGTCGTGCCAACTTTATGACAGAAGCGCAGGCGACGGCTGCACGGGCCGGGGTGCGCTACAATGGCGGCTATGGAAAACAACTTCGAAAACACCACCATCTCGCTGTATGGCACCGTGCCCGACTCCATCGTGGACGGCCCTGGCCTGCGCTACGCCGTGTTCGTGCAGGGATGCTCGCACCATTGCCCCGGCTGCCACAACCCCGAAAGCCAGCCAGCCGAGGGCGGCACCGAAACGACCCTCGCGGCTCTTCTGGCCGATATTCGTGCCAACGGCCTCGTGCACGACGTCACCCTCTCCGGCGGCGAGCCCTTCGAACAGCCGAAGGCCTGCGCAGCCCTGGCGGCCGAGCTGAAGCGCAACGGTTACGGAGTCTGGAGTTATTCCGGTTACCTCTATGAAGATCTGGCGAAACGAGCCGACAAAGCCCGCGCCGAGCGCGATCGCCGGATCGGGGCACTCGGCGGCGAGGCGCTCCACGAGAACCCTGAGGAAGCGATGGTCAGTGGGGCTCTCGCCGACATCGCCGACGACTTGGCCGTGGGAGACCTGCTGGATTCCATCGACGTGCTCGTAGATGGCCCCTTCGTGGAGTCGCGCAAGTCCCTTGAGCTGAAGTGGTGCGGCTCCTCCAACCAGCGCCTGATCGATGTGCCAGCCACCAGGCGTGCCGGCTCTGTCGTGGAATGGCAGCCCACCTCGTTCTCGCTGGAGAAGCCCTCCAACTGGTAGGCGAGCGCCTTTTGGAGCCATGACCGACAAAAGTTTTCACATTTTTGGTCACCACTTTTTTGGAAATCTTTGTCATCCGATGGGTAGCCGCACGGTGAAACGGGTGCCGACGTCTTCTTCGCTCTCCACGGACACCTCGCCGCCGTGGTAGAGAGCGGCATGCTTAACGATGGCAAGGCCCAGCCCCGTGCCGCCCAGCTCTTTGGAGCGACTTTTCTCCAAGCGATAGAAGCGCTCGAAGATTTTCTCCAGCTTGTCGGCGGGAATACCCGCGCCCGTGTCGTTCACGCGGATGACGCCCATGCGCACCGGAGCAGCCGCCTTGACCCCCTCCTCAGCATCGCCTTCGCCCGGCGCAACGCCGTGCACGAACCCCCTACCAGACGCATCCTCCGCACCGACAACGTCCTCCGCGTACACCTCCACGAACACGCGACCATTTTCGCGATTGTAGCGGATGGCGTTCTCGACCAAGTTATAGATCATCTGCTTGAGCAGGGTTTCGTTGCCCCGAATGATGACCGGTTCGGCCTTGAGGCCAACGGTCACTCCCGCATCGGCGGCCAGCTTGGTCAAGCGCCCCACCACCCGACTGGCCACCTCTTCCAGATTCACTGCCTCGGTTTCGTTGTCGCCCGGCGCCATCTCGTCGAGACGCGAAAGAATAAGCACATCGTCGATGAGCGCGCGCATGGCTTGGGACTCCTCGTAGATGAGCTGCGCGAAACGCGGCACGTCCTCAGGGGGCACCAGGCCGTTGGCCATCAGCTCCGCATAGCCGGAGATCACCTGCAGGGGCGTTTTCATCTCATGGGAGACGTTGGCCGAGAATTCGCGGCGCATCTTCTCGGCGCGAGCCAGCTCTTCGTTGCGCGCGAGGGCCGATCTCGAGCGCGCCGGCTTGTCGGCCTCTACCTCAGGAGCGGCTACCGGCACTTCAGCAGCTTCGGCCTCGCAGCCGTTGCGTGAGGCGTTGGTGGCACTCATGAGGCGCTCTTCTTCAAGCGATAGCCCACGCCGCGCACGGTGGCGACGGCTTCTTCGGAACCGGGGGCCGCTTCGGCCAGCTTGCGGCGAAGCGTCTTCACGTGCATGTCCACCGTGCGCGTCTCGCCGACGAAGCTTACGCCCCACACCTGCTCGAGCAGCTGCTCGCGGGTGAGCACGCGGCCCTTGTTCTCCATGAGCGTGCGCAGAAGGTCGAACTCCTTGCGTGTGAGGTTGACTTCCCGGCCATTCGCCACCACGGTGCGGGCGGACGGCGACAGCTTGATCGCGCCGACGGCCATAAGGTCACTGGGTTCCGCCACCTCTTCTGCGGCGCCTTGGCTCGGACGGCTCGCGCGCCGCAGCAGCGCGTTTACCCGCGAGATGAGTTCCATCATGCCGAAGGGTTTCGCCAGATAGTCGTCGGCACCGGCATCGAGCCCTACTACTTTGTCGAACTCGGTGCCCTTGGCCGTGAGCATCATGACGGGGAGGTTCTCGGTCGCTGCATTGCCGCGCAGGGCCTGCAGCAGAACGAGACCGTCGTCGCCGGGCAGCATAATGTCCAGCAGCACCGCATCGGGCGGCTCGAGCGCGCACCGCTCAACAAGACCGTCGCCATCGTGGAACGCACGCACTTCCATACCCGCTTGATGCAGCGCATAGGCAGTCAGGTCGCGGATATGCTCGTCGTCTTCCACGTAATAGATGAGCGGGGCTTTGCTCATGGGAATCCTTTCTGGAACAGGTGCGCGGTCATTGTAGCGCAACAGCCGCGCGACGCAGAGATGGGCGGCAAGGCGTCAAAGAGCCGTGGGGCCGGCCGAACAGGCAGTGCCGTCCCAGTGCCGCCCCAGCGACACCTCCGCGCAACCGGAAACCAGCGCGAAAGCGACCGACGGTGCGGGGTAGCGCCGTCGGTCGCAAGGGCAGCTTAGGCGGCCGCTGCGTCGGGGGCCAGCGGCGTCTCCAGGGTGTCCACCAGCGGGTCGCGCGGTCGACGCGGCTTCTCGGGGAGAATCGCCATGACGATCTTCACCATCACCGAGACCAGCGGTAGCCACAAAGCGGTCATGGTCACGTTGAACAGCGTGTGGGCGTTGGCGATCTGCCGGGCGATAACTTCCACTTCGGGGCCGGCCGGGGGAATGGCCGCCACCACTGACGCGAAGGGCCCGACGAGCCACACGAACAAGAGGCAGCCCGATAGGTTGAAGATGCAGTGGGACAGGGCCACGCGCTTGGCGTCGCGAGACTGGCCGATGGCGGCGAGCAGCGCCGTGATGGTGGTGCCCAGGTTGTCGCCGAGAAGGATGGGGATGGCGCCGTCGAGGCCGATGATGCTCGCTCCATCGGCGCCCGGCGTGGAAGCGAAGTTCTGCAGCACGGCGATGGTGGCGCTGGAGCTTTGCACCACGAGCGTCATGAGGGTGCCCACCAAAACGCCGAGCACCGGCACGCCCGTCACCTGGGCAATCAGGTCGGTGAACACGGGGTTCTCGGCCAAAGGCTTCATGACAGCGCCCATGGTGTCGATGCCGAGGAACAAAAGTCCGAAGCCGAAGACGGCGGTGCCGACGTACTTCATCTGTCCCTGCTTGGCGAGCTGCATGATGAGGAAGCCCACGAGCACGATGCCGAGCACGTAATCGGACAGTTTGAAGGCGATGATCTGCGCCGTGATGGTGGTGCCGATATTCGCGCCCATGATGATGGGGATGGCCTGACGCAACCCCATGAGACCGGCAGCCACGAAACCGATGGCCATGACCGTGGTGGCGCTGGAACTTTGCAGCACCGCCGTGGCCAGTGCACCGGCCAGAACACCGAAGAAGGGGTTCTTCGTCACGGCGGCCAGAATGGCACGCATGCGTTCGCCAGCCGCCTCCTGCAGGTTGTTGCTCATGAGGTTCATGCCGTACAGGAACAGAGCCAGACCGCCGAACAGTCCCAGCCCGATTTGCAGCAGTTCTTCCACCTATGCGTCTCCTTCTTACGGCGACCCGCCCCTTGCGAGCCGCGCTCATCGGCAGGTCGCGCCCTTGCGGCCCGCGCTCGTCTCAGCAGGGAAGGAGTATGAAGCCCCATTGAGCAGCCGCCGTAAGAGCCACGTAAAAAGAAAGTAAAATCGTGCGGCGCTACCGACCGTTAAGCCCAACCCTCCGTAGGGGCTGACCTTGGTCGCCCCTCTTTTGCCATGCGGACGCAACCCACCCGCGAGGGCTGACCAAGGTCAGCCCCTACGGAAACGGGAATGCCGCTACCCAAAACGGCCAGCGACGTAATCGGCGGTGCGCGGATCGGTGGGGGCAGAGAAGATAGTGTCGGTGTCGCCGGCTTCCACCACCTCGCCCAGCAGGAAGAACGCCGTCTTGTCGGAGATGCGCAGGGCCTGCAGCATGTTGTGGGTCACCATGATCACCGTGTAGCGCTCCTTCAGCTGGCCGATAAGCTCCTCGATCTTCGCCGTGGAAATGGGGTCCAGGGCGCTCGTGGACTCGTCGAGCAGCAGCACCTCGGGCTGCACCGCCAGGGCGCGAGCGATGCACAGGCGCTGCTGCTGGCCGCCGGACAGGCCGAGTGCGTTCTTCTTCAGACGATCCTTCAGCTCGTCCCAGATAGCGGCCGCGCGCAGCGACTCCTCTACGATGATGTCCAGATCGGCCTTGGCGCGCACCCCATGGCTGCGCGGACCGAAGGCGACGTTGTCGTAGATGCTCATAGGGAAGGGGTTCGGCTGCTGGAACACCATGCCCACGCGCCGGCGCAGGTCGGTAGGATCCAGCGTGCGGTAGGCGTCGGCACCGTCCAGAAGCACCGAGCCTTCCACGCGACAGCCTTCCACCAAATCGTTCATGCGGTTCAGCGTCTTCAGCAGCGTGGACTTACCGCAACCGGAAGGGCCGATGAGCGCCGTCACCTGGTTTTCTGGGAAGGTGAGGTTGATATCGCGCAGGCCTTGGAAGTCGCCGTAGAACAGGTTGAGGTGCTCGACGGCCATCTTCGCAGGAGCGGGTGCGGCCTCTGGAACCTCAGCTGCCGCGGGGACGCTCGTCTCTTTCGCGAGTTCTTTCAAAAAGCTCGTCATTTCTTGCTCACTTCCATTTTCTGTGCCACCACGCGCATGGCGGCGTTCAGCAGAAGAACGAGGATCAGCAGCACCACCGAGGTGGCGTAGGCCTCGTTCACGTGCAGGCCCTCGCAGGCCAGGGTGTACATGTGCACGGCCAGGGTGCGGCAGGAGTCGAAGAGGGCGAAGATGCCCTGGCCGCCGAAGTCGGGGATTTGGGCCACGGTGCCGGCGGTGAACAGCAAGGCCGCCACCTCGCCCACACAGCGGCCGAGAGCCAAAATGACGCCGCCCAAAATGCCGGGCACTGCCGAGGGCAGCACGCAGCAAGCCACCGTGCGCAACCGCCCGGCGCCGAGGCCGAAGCCGCCCTCGCGGTAGGAATCGGGCACCGCCATGAGCGCCTCTTCGGTGGTGCGCATGATGACCGGCAGCACCATGATGGCCAGGGTGCAGGCACCGGACAGAAGCGAGAGGCCCCAGCCGCAAGCCGTCACGAAGAACAGCATGCCGAACAGGCCGTAGATGATGGAGGGAATGCCCTGCAGCGTCTCGGCGGTCACGCGCACCAGGCGCACGAAGAGGCTGCCACGGCGGGCGTATTCCACTAGGTAGATGGCCGCGCCGACACCCACGGGCACCGCCAGCGCCAAAGCCAGCAGCGCCATGATGACCGTCGAGGCAAGCGCCGGCAGAAGCGACACGTTCTCGGAGGTATATTCCCACTGGAACAGGTCGGGGGTAAGCGCGGGCACGCCTCGCACCAGGATGTAGCCCACCACGAACAGCAGCACGGCCGCGGTTACCGCTGCGGCGAGGTAAGTGAGCCAGCGCAGCAGAGCCGACACCGCGCGGCGCCGACGGGACGAGCGGGCGATGCGCATCTCCAAGGCATCTTCCTCGGCGAAGTAAGCAGGCATCAGATTGACGGCGCCCAGGACTCCCAAGGTCGGCGAGCAGGCGACCACCGAGGGCCGCGGGCGACGCAAGCGCAGGTTGAAGCCATCGCTCATCGCGCCTCACCTCTCTTCCGAATAACGTTGAGCAGCATCGTGATCAGCAGGATGAACACGAACAGAACCACGCCGGTGGCGATGAGGGCCTCGCGGTGCAGGTCGGCGGCGTAGCCCATCTCCAACACGATGTTGGCCGTCATGGTGCGCACGCCAGACAGCAGCGAGTCGGGAATGATGGGCATGTTTCCGGCCACCATGACCACGGCCATGGTCTCGCCGATGGCCCGTCCCAGCCCCAGCACGATGGCGGCCATGATGCCGGAGGCGGCCGCCGGAGCCACCACCTTGAACACGGCGTGCTCGTGATCGACGCCGAGGGCCAGGGCACCCTCGTAGTAGCGGGAGGGCACGGCATCCAAAGCGCTTTGGGCCACGGTGATGACGGTGGGCAGGATCATAATGCCTAAGATAAGGCTGGCCGCCAGCACCGAAAGCCCCGTGCCCGGCCCGAGCAGACGCACGAAGGGCACGATGATGACCAGCCCGAAGAAGCCGTAGACCACCGATGGAATGCCGGCCAGCAGCTCCACGCCGCAGCGCAGGAAGGAGCCCGTGCGGCCGCGAGCGAACCGCGAGAGGTACAACGCCGTGAGCAGGCCGCCCGGCACGCCCACGATCATGGCACCGGCTGTCACGTACAGGCTGCCCACGATCATGGGGAAGATGCCGTAGAGGTCATTGGCCGGGCGCCACGTGGTGCCGAAGAGGAATTCCGGCAGCCCGATCTCGGCCATGGCCGGCACGCCGTTGGCCAGCAGAAACAGGCAGATCAGCGCCGCGGCGGCGATGGAGAGGGCCGCGGCTGCGGCGAACAGGGCGCGGGCGGCCCCTTCGCGCAGGGCATGCGGGCCGCGCTTGGGCACGCGGGCCGCCGCGGGGGCACCGGCAGCTGCGAGACCTGCGCCGGCTCCGGGCGCTCCGGCGCCCCCGGAGCCGGCGGCCGTCGATGCACTTGCTGGCGGCGTGTTCAGCAGGGAGAACAGCATAGTCGATCCCGCTTAGGCGACGTCGGCCCAGCTGGTAGCCGCGCCGGTATAGATGTCGCACACCTGCTGGCTCGTCAGGTCGCTCACCGACGAGGTGGGCGCCACGATGACCGCGATGCCGTCCAGAGCGATGGGGGTGCCCTCGGCGCCAGCACCGGCCTCGGAGTCTTTCAGGTCGCGGGAAGCCATGCCGATGTCACAGGTGCCATCGAGCGCCATGTTCACGCCCGTGGTGGAATCGGACTGCTGCACTTCCACGGTCACCTGGGGATTAGCCGACTGGAAGGCCTCGGCCAGCTTCTCCATGACCGGCGTGACCGAGGAGGAACCGGCCACGACCACCTTCCCACTGACGCCGTTGGAAGCGAAGGGGGCAGCCGCATCGTCGATGGCGATGTAGTTGTTGTCGCTCACCACGGCCTGCCCCTCGGCGCTCATGATGAACGCGAGGAAGTCGGCGGCCGGCGCGGCGAGCTCGCCCTTCGTCACGATGTTGAAGGGACGCGCGATGGCATAGGAGCCGTCCTTCACGGCCGCGGCGGTGGGCGCAACGCCATCGATGGACACCGCCTTCACCGTGTCGTCCAGCGAGCCCAAGGAGATATAACCGATGGCGTTGGGGTCGCCGGCCACCGACGTCATCATGACCGCCGTGGAGTTGGTGATGGCGGCCGCGGGAGTGGTCATGTCCACCTTGTCGCCGTTGGCGTCCTTCTGCTCGATGCCGAACAGCTCAACGAAGGCGCCGCGGGTGCCGGAGCCGTCCTCGCGGGAGTACACCGAGATGGGAGCGTTGGCGGATGCGCCGCTGCCGCCAGATGCGCTGGCCGAGTCGCCCGCTGCAGCCGTATCGCCGGCCGACGCGCCCACACAACCCGCAAGCGCCACTGCCAGAGCCCCGCACAAAGCCGCCGCTCCAGCGAGCACCGCCAGCTGCCGCAACCACCGCGGCAAACGAGAAGATACCGAAGATGCTTTCATGTCGTCGTTCCTTTCAAACGCGCGGGTCGGCATCCCAGAACCACCGCCCGCAAGGGCCATTCAACTCGCGGAAGCGACCCACAAGGGAACGTCGCTTCCGTGCATTCATGATGGCCCCGCTCCGTAAAAGAACTGAGCAACATCCGTAAAGAGCCACCGTCAGTTCCGAAAAGTTTTGGTAAAACCCCAGCGCCGAACGCCCGAAGCGCTTGCTTGACTGTCATTTGACTCGTATGGCAATGGCTGCTCCGAGCAGCTGCCCTGGCAGTCTCCCGCGCGCTTCAGGCACCTTTGGCATCCCTCCGGTCATTCAGGCGCTTTTCATATGCCAGAAAGTTACTTAATCGTGCGACTCACCGCAAGAAGGCCGGAGCGCTTGGGAGGGGGGCGCTCCGGCCAGACAGAGAGGAGAAAACAGATGAAGGGTGACAGAACAACCTAGGCGACGCCAGTCAGCGCGGCCAGCTTCTCGTAGATCTCGGTGTTGTCGTAGAAGCCGTCGAAAACTTCGGCACCGGCGCCTAGGGCGAACACGGGCACGGTGAGACCCGAATGGGCGCAGGTAGAGAAATCGACGCCCGACTTGCGGTTGAGCAGGTGCGTGAGCGTTACGGTAAAGGGCTCGTAGATGCCGTAGTGGACGTATTCCTCCTGGGTCATGTCCTCCTGATCGCCGGCGCCGACGGCCACGGTTCGCTCGTAGGCCTCGCGCAGCTGCTCGTCCTCATAGGCAGTGAGCATCAGGCTGCCCGGCTCGGCCTCGGCCACTTGCGCGGCGGCCTCGTCGTAGGTGCGCGCTACCTCGTAGCCGGCATCACGGGCCGCCTCGTACAGATCGATGCGGTTATCGCTGGCACCCGTGGGGTTGAGCAGGCCGCCACCGGCGAAGTAGTCGAACCCGCTCGCAATAAGCTCCTGGCCAATCTCATAGTAGTTCTTGCGCGACTGCTGATGAGCGTAGAAGGCCGCCGGCGTCGCGTGGTTCAAATTCATGCTGGTGAGCACGCCTACCTTGTAGCCGAGCTGGCGCTTCAGTTTCTCGGCGATGGTCTCGAAGCGCTCGGAAGCGTCCGGCGACACGTTGATGACCCCACTAGCCGTCTTGCGCCCAGAGGCAATGGAGGTGGCCGTGGAAGCGGAATCGGGGCAGAACGAGGTGCTGTCGTAGGTGCACTGGGAACCGATGACCGGGGAGTCCATGAAGCTCACGCGCTCGATGGTCGGTTCTTCCCCGCTCTGCTGGGCACCGTTGAAGTAGGCCGTCGCCTGAATCTGCGGGTAGCTCATGCCGTCGCCGATGGAGAGGAACACGTACTTCGGCGCCACGGCCGCAGAGCCCCCTTGCGCCCCGCCGTCGCCGGTGGCGGCCATGGCCACCGCACTTGGCTCGCCCGAGGAGCAGCCGAACAGTGCGCCCATGGACGCCACTCCCGCGAGGCTCGGCTCCGGTTTCATCAACCAGTATCTGCTCAGTAGCCCTTGGACATCCGCGCATCCCTTTGAGGCACAGGCCTTTTCGGCTTCTCCGCAGCGGTGTCACCCGAGATGGTGGCCAGCGAGCGCTCGTAGGCGTTGAAGGCCTCCACGACGTCCCCTGCCACGAATATACCGCTCTTGCGGTTCTTCGCGTTCTGCCTCAGAATTCCAGCCGCGGCGAGCTCACCCACGGCCGTGCGGGCCGCCGGGTAGCTCTTTCCCGTGAGATCTTGGGCGGTCTTGATGCTGATGACCGGCGTTCCTAAGAGGATGCCGAGAAGCTGGGCGCCCGCCGATCCCTCGCGAAACGGCACCTTCGCGCGCCATCCCTCCCTGATAGCGAGCAACGTTTCCTCAAACGCGGAGGCGCGGGAGCAGGCCTCGCAGGTCGTCCGAGCGAAGTACTCCACCCACCCGTTCACCGCCTCGCGCCGCTTGGTCTCGTCATCGCCTTCGAAGCGGAAGGCGGCGAGATTGGCGATGTAGCGCTCGCGGTCGGTGGCCAACAGCAGCGATATCGGCGGCACGGTGACGCGCGTCGTGCCTCCCTTTTTCAGGATGAGGTGAACAAGCGCCCTGCCCGCACGTCCGTTGCCGTCCGCAAAGGGGTGAATGGTCTCGAGCTGAGCATGAGCTATGGCAGCGGTGGCGATGGGAGGGAGCTCGCTGTGATTGGCGAAGGTGACGAGGTCTTCCATAAGAGCCGGCACGGCATCGGACGTGGGGGGCACGTAGGCGGCGCCAAACGGATTGATGCGATTGCCGCCGATCCAGTTCTGCTCGGCGCGAATGACGCCTCCCCTCTCTGCGAGACGCGTGCCGGTCAGAAGCACACGATTGAGCTCGCACACCTCCTCGACCGTGAGCGGAGAGCCCGCCACCGCCCGCGCCAGACCATCGACGAGCGTATGAAGATTGCCGAGAATCTGGGCCTCCGTACCATCAAGGCGATGATCGACGCCGAGGCGGTCGAGCTCCTCGTATTCCAAAAGTTTACCCGCCGGCATCTCAAGACCCTCGATGCGCGAGGAAGAGACGGCCTCGGCCCGCAGCATCATGCGCGCCAACGGCTCGGTATCGATGCGCGAGCCCGAAAGCTCAAGCCTCGCCAGAGCCTCCTGGGCATCCGCCACCGCGCTTGCGCATGAGGGGCTGAGAAGAAGCTCGTAATCGGCAAGTGTGTAGGGAAGATACGGATGGTACGGGCCTCCCATGCGCTCGGCCTTGTTCATGCCTCCACTGTCGGGCTGCCAAAAGCAGTTGAGATAAACCCCCATGCTCGTAACCTTTCTTTTTCGTTGCAGAAAAGAAAGGTTAGTGCATTAACCTTTCTTTTTCAAGAGCGGTTTCCCTCCCTACCGCTCTCCACCCTTCCGCAACGAATCCTTCCCGGCGAAGAGCCGGTTCTCTTTCAGCTGAGAAAATGCCAGTTGAAGGCCGGAATGGTCAATGAGCCCGGGGCGTCTCTGCCAAAGCGGGGTCGAAGTGGCAGAAAAATGCCAGTTGAGGGCAGGTATGGCAGACCGTCCCCAGTCGGCCTTACCAAAGCGGGGTCGAAGTGGCATTTGCGGCCGCAATACTTGCGACTATGCGAGGATGTCGGCGATCATGCGATCTTTGCAGCGATTGACAGCCGCGAGCTTCCAAGCAGGGTAGCCCATGCCTGGATCGGTGTACTCGAAGTCTTTCAGAGCCACCAGCTTCGCGCGGATATCCGAGGTGATGAGCGCCCGGGCGATGCTGACGAACGACGCACCAATCTTCGGGCCGATCATGCTGAGGTACTCGTCGAAATCGTCATGCTCCATCATCATGGGAAGACAAGCCATGTTCTGATCGAACAGCGGCGCCATGCGCAGAATCTCGCCCGTTTCGTTATCGACCAGAAACCCGTAGTTGCCCGCATGGCGATCGACGTTTGCCATAACCGCATCCATAACGATCATTTCACGGAACGATTCGTCGCCGCCGTGCGCGTCGCAGAAGGCAAGCACGTCTTCCACATCAAAAGGACCGTCAAAGAACCGATGGGCCGACACAAATCCCACCTTTTCCGAAGTAAACAGCGGGCACTTGCTCGCAAGTTTGCCGTGAAAATTCTCGATGGTATAGGGCACATGGTCGATAGACGCTGCCTGCAACACTTCTGCGGCCAGCACTTCCGAATAGGGCTCGAATCCCGCGTTGGCGTAGCCTTCGGAACCACGCTTGAGCAGCGATACCTGGTCGCCCTCGCGCACCCAGCACTTGGCGAAGGAGCCCGAGGTAGCGAACTCGGGAGACGTGGGAGAATTCTGTCGGCCGTACATGCCCGTGCCGTCGAAGGCAATGCGAGCGATAACGTCGTCGAAAGGATTGCGGTACAGCGACACGTCGTTCCAAGAGATATCCTCATCGGCGCGCTTCATCCAAAAGGTATCGGTGAGCGCAAGGCAACGCGCCATGGAGATAAAGTCGTGACGCGTGGTAAGGCCCAGTTCGCGCATGAGCCTCTCGATGGACGTGCGGTGTTTGGCGATCTGACGACCGTCGATCCAGTCGTTGATGTCTACGAAGCCACAGGGCACATAGCCATCAAGGCGCTCGATCTCGGTATACCGATAGTCATCCAGCCTTTTCTCTTCCTCGTAGGTGGCCACCACCTTGTCCTTGTTCATCAACTGATACAGCACGCCGCACCTCCTTTCCATCGCGGCCCCATTATACGACAGGCCCGTGGAGGAGCGTCCTTGCACCCTACTTGCCGAATGGCTTGAACATGACATTGAAACCCGAAACAAAAAAGGGCCGTCGCAGGGACGGCCCTCGGGGCGTTCGAATACTTAGAAGCTCGGGCGCTTGAGTGCTCGGGTGCTTGGGACGCGACGCTCTACTCGGACGGCGTTCTACTCGGCTGCCGGCACGTCGTGCTTTACGCGGTCGTGCTCTTCGGCGCGCTTGGCGTCGTTGAAGCGATCGAGCGTGCCTACCAGGTAGCCGGTGATGCGGCGGATGCGCTCGAAGGGCTGGTTGTGAGCGTCCTCGGTGCGACCGCACTTGGGGCAGACGTCCTCGATAATGCCGTTGTAGCCGCACACCGGGTCGCGGTCGACCGGGTGGTTCACCGAGCCGTAGCCCATGCCGCAGTCCTTCATGTAGCGGATGACGCTTTCGAAGGCCTCCAGGTTGTCGGACGGGTCGCCGTCGAGCTCGATGTAGCTGATGTGGCCGCCGTTGGTGAGCGCGTGGTAGGGCGCTTCCAGGGCAATCTTGTCGAAGGCGGAGATGTCGAAGTACACCGGCACGTGGAAGCCGTTGGTGTAGTAGTCGCGATCGGTCACGCCGGGGATGACGCCGTAGCGCTCGCGGTCGATGCGCACGAAGCGGCCGGACAGGCCCTCGGCCGGCGTGGCGATGAGCGTGTAGTTCATGCCGCGCTCCTTCGAGATGCGGTCGCAGTAGCTGCGCATGTGGCCCACGATCTCCAGGCCCAGGCGCTGGGCCTCGGCGGACTGGCCGTGATGCTGGCCGGTGAGGGCCACCAGGCACTCGGCCAGACCGATGAAGCCGGTGGTCAGCGTGCCGTGCTTGAGCACCTCGCGCTGCTCGTCGGTGGGCGAGAGCTTTTCGGAATCGATCCACACGCCCTGGCCCATGAGGAACGGCGCGTTGTACACGTGCTTGCGAGCCTGAATCTCGAAGCGCTCGTCCAGCTGACCGGTCACGAGCTGCAGCTTGGAGTCGAGCAGGTCGAAGAACAGGTCGATGTCGCCCTTGGCGCGGATGGCCAGACGGGGCAGGTTGATGGACGTGAACGACAGGTTGCCGCGGCCGGGCGTCACCTCGCGATCGGGGTCGTACACGTTGCCCATGACGCGGGTGCGGCAGCCCATGTAGGCGATCTCGGTTTCCGGCGTGCCCTTGTAGTACTGGGCGTTGAACGGGGCATCCAGGAAGGAGAAGTTCGGGAACAGGCGCTTGGCCGAGCAGTGCATGGCCAGCTTGAACAGATCGTAGTTCGGATCCTCCGGATTGTAGTTCACGCCTTCCTTCACGCGGAAGATCTGCACGGGGAAGATGGGCGTCTCGCCGGAGCCCAGGCCCTCTTCCGTGGCCAGCAGCATGTTCTTGATGACCATGCGGCCCTCGGGAGACGTGTCCATGCCGTAGTTCACCGAGCTGAACGGCGTCTGCGCGCCGGCGCGGGAATGCATGGTGTTCAAGTTGTGCACCAGCGCCTCCATGGCCTGGAAGGTCTGGCGGTCGGTGTCGCGGGAGGCGTTCTTCTCGGCGTAGGCCACCACGCGCTCGGCCGTAGCGGCATCCACGCCGCCCTCAACGAGCCCGGCCACCACGGCGGCGCGGAACTCCGGATCCATCTCGAGGCTGGCAACCGTGCCGGTCTCGCTTTCCACACGGGCAAGCAGGCTCTCGGCAAAGGTGCGGTCGTCGGCGATGTCGGTCAGCAGGTCGACGGCCTCGGCCACGTGCTTCTTGAACAGGCGGCGGTACGTCTTGCCCACGCCCACGGCCAGGCCGTAATCGAAGTCGCACACCGACTGACCGCCATGCTGATCGTTCTGGTTCGACTGAATGGCGATGCAGGCAAGCGCGGCGTAGCTGGAGATGTCGTTGGGCTCGCGCAGCACGCCGTGACCGGTGGAGAAGCCGCCCTTGAAGAGCTTCCGCAGCTCAATCTGGCAGCAGGTGGTGGTCAGGGTGTAGAAGTCCATGTCGTGAATGTGGATATCGCCCTCGCGGTGTGCCTTGGCGTAGCGCGGGTCGATGACGCACATCTCGTAGAACTGCTTGGCAGATTCAGAGCCGTACTTCAGCATGGTACCCATGGCGGTATCGGCGTCGATGTTAGCGTTCTCGCGCTTCATGTCGGAATCGGCGGCCTTGGAGAAGGTGATGTCCTTCAGCGTTTGGATGAGGCGGGAGTTCACGTCGCGCACGCGGCTGCGCTCGGCGCGATAGAGGATGTAGGCCTTGGCGGTCTGCACGAAGCCGGACTCGATGAGGGTCTCCTCGACCAAGTCCTGCACGCCTTCCACGGTGGGCGTGCCCTCGATGGCGCCGCTCTCAAGCTTCTCGACGACGGTGGCGGCGATCTTCTCGGCGGTGTCGCGCCCCTGCATGGCCGCACAAGCCTGGAACGATTTCTCCACCGCATCAGCGATCTTTTCCGGATGGAATTCCGCCGTGCGCCCGTCGCGCTTGATGATGGTCTTGACCATAACTTCCTACATCCTTTCTTCGACGCGGCTGTCGCGTCGTATTCGCACCGCTTCTCGCGGCCTTGCCAACCACAACATGCAGAAGCGCGGCAATGTTTTCCCTACCGCTGCCCTTCGCGATTACCAAGGGGGTAGACCCTCTTTTCGCTTTTGTTTTCCAACAGGCTTTCCACAGGTTATTCACCATCGGAACCACAATATATTGTGTTTTGCAGTTCCAAGGGCGGATACATATAGTACTCGCGAAAGTGTTCGGGTGCAATCGAACAAGATGTGTTTTTCGGCACCAGAAAAGAACAGAATTAATTTCGATGTGTGGTCGATGAGCCGCTTGAAAGTTGTCAACGATGTAGGCTCGCGCGAGAACCGACTACGGCTGAAACGCGACTTGCAGGCGGTTGGGGCGCGACTTATGGGCAGTTGGGGCGCGACCGATCGAGTAAACCGTACTTCACGCGGACGCGGGCGAGTTGGTCGAGCAGGGGGTTCGCCACGACCAGCAGCGTGAGAGCCGTGGCCGCCCCATGAATGGCGTTCACCGGCAGGCCGGCGAGGTACACCACCGCGGCCAGCTCCGGCGTGGGGGCTGTGGAAAGATAGAAGAACGTGGACGTATCCAGAATGGGACCCACGAGCCCCACAATAAGCACGAACCCCACGGTTGCCAGCGCAATACGACGCGGCCAGGAAAGGTTCGCTCGCGGGAACACACGGGCGTCGGCAAGCAGCCCTGCCACGAGCCCCGCCACTCCAAAGGCGAGCATCTGCCAGGGCGTCCAGGGCCCCTGGCCGAAGATGAAGTTGCTGGCAAGCGCCGCCACCGAACCCACGAGGAACCCGGTTTGGGGGCCGGCGGCGAGCCCTGCGATCATAATGACGGCGGCCATGGGCTTGAAATGCGGCACCCAGATGAACGCCGCGCGGGCCGCCACGGCGAGCGCCGTCAGCACGGCCACCACGGCAATTTCGCGCGCCGTGGGACGTCGCCCTTCGAAGGAGACGAAGAAGGGCACGATAGCGTACAGCACGATGAGCGTGCCGGAGAGGTAGTAGCCGTTGCCGGGGACGGCCATACCCGCGACTGCGGTCAGCGGCGCGAGCACCAACGCCGCAAGAATCGTCAGGATCGTCTTGACTCGGGCGCGACGGCGCTCGCGGAAGGCCTCGGCGGAGCGGGCTCCTTCGGTCAGCTTCGGCATAGCTCCACCACCTCCTCCACGGTAACCACATTTTCGAAGAAGCCCCGGCTTATGCGATTGGCTGCTGTGGTATAGAAGCTGTTCGAAGCGAAGAACTGCCGGGGCGGATTGGTCGTCACCACGTTTCCGTCGAAGAACAGGGCGCACCAATCAGCATAGCTGGCGCAGAATTCCACATCGTGGGATACCATAAGCACCGTCGTTCCCCGGGCGGTCAGACTTCGCAGCAACCTGGCGAGTTTGTCTTTGAAGAAGGCGTCGAGCCCCTTGGTCGGCTCATCGAGTAGCAGCAGCCGCGGCTCGCAGAGCAGCACCTTGGCCAGCGCCGCCCGCTGCACCTCGCCGCCGGACAGGTCGAAAGGATGGGCGTCGAGCAGCGGCGCAATGTCCGTCAGTGTCGCCACTTCCCCCACCGCCGCCGCGCGCTGCTCCGCCGCGAGACCGCGCCCGTCCAGCATCTCTTCCAAATCTCCCCGGACAGTCTTCTTCACCATAAGGCTCAGCGGATCTTGCGGAAGCAGAGCCACTCCGCCGCGGAACAGCTCGGCCTTCTTCCACTCCTTCAGCCGTCGCCCGAGCACGGTGATCTTCCCGCGATAGGGCCGCGCAACGCCGCAGATAGCGCGCAGCATCGTCGACTTCCCCGTGCCGTTGCCGCCCACTACCGCGAACAACGACCCTTCCGGCACAGTCAACGTCGTCCCCCGCAGCACATCGGCGCCATCGCGCTCGTAGCGAAACCAAACATCCCGCAGCTCCACCGCCACCCGCGCAGACGCCGAGTCGCAAGCCTCCCCCGCCGGAAGCGCCCACCGACGAGGCGGATGGACGGCTACCTCACGAGCCAACCAAGCCCGCCCCTCCCGCACCGTAAGAGGAACTTCAACCTGCAAAGCCACTCCCTCTTCAACTATGGAAGAGTAGAGCCGCCGCAGTGGGGAGGGGGTCCGCGCGCAGTTCATTGAAGTGCATACAGAAACGTCAGCGACCCTCGAAGAGCCCTGCACTTCAATGCTGTCTGAGCACGGCGCCCCCTCCCCACTGCGGCGGCCCGGCCGATCGCACGGCGCCCCCTCCCCGTCGGCGCAACCCGGTCGATCGCACGGCGCCCCTTCCCCACTGCGACGACCCAGCCGACCTTCCACACCCCAAGCGATCCGCGCCGCCGCCGGCAGCGCCAATGCCATGGGGCTGACCGCCCGATGCAGCTGGCCCGCAACAGCCCGCGGCTCCCCGTCGGCGACGACGCGCCCCTCCTCCAGCACCACCACGCGGTCGGCCAGCCCATACACCTCTTCCAGCCGATGCTCGCTCATAACCACCGTCGTCCCTAGCTCGCGATTGATCCGGTGTACCGTAGCCAGAAAGTCGCTGGCGGCAATGGGATCCAGCTGACTCGTGGGCTCGTCCAGCACCAGTACATCGGGCCGGGCCGCCATGACCGACGCTAGGTTCAGCAGCTGCTTCTGGCCGCCCGAAAGCTCGCCCACGTTCTTATGGAACCAGTGCTGGATGCCGAAGTAGCTGGCCATCTCCGCCACGCGCAAGCGCATGGTGCGCTCGTCGCAGCCGAGGCTTTCCAAGACGAAGGCCAGCTCGTGCCACACTTTGTCGGTCACGATCTGCGCATCGGGGTCTTGCATGACGAATCCGATGCGGGCCACTTGCTCGCGCTCGGGCACGTCGGCGAGAGGCACGCCATCGAACAGCACCTGTCCGCTTTGGTGCCCATGGGGAGCGAGCGCCGACTTGAACTGGCGCAAGAGCGTTGTCTTCCCGCAGCCGCTCTGACCGCATACCAGCACAAACTGGCCCGGCTCGATGGCCACAGAAACATCGCGAAGGGCATCGCGGGGCGCCTCCGGGTAGCGAAACGTCAGCTCTTCGAAAGCGAATAACGCCACAACGCCCTCCCTCCGCAATTGATAACCGCAGGAATAGCCAGAAAAGCGCCATAGCAAACGGCCCCCATAAGCACGGCCACTCCCGCAGAGGGCCATACGATTGTCGGGAAGTACGTGACCGCGAACCCTCCCTGCACGAGCGCAACCACCGCCCCAGCGACAAGCGCGCCCATCGCCACGACCAGCACCGTATCGCGCGCCTCCCAGCGGAAGAGCGCGAAGTGAGTGCGCCCCGACAGCCCGAAGCCACGAGCCGTCATGGAATCGGCGGCCACCACGGCACTTTCTAAAGCGTCGGCCGACAGCGACAAGAGGACACTGCCCCCGTCGCGCACGCGCGCCGCCACGGAGGCGCCTTCCGCCGGGCCTTTCCCAATGCAAGCCCGTGCCGTCATGAGGGCGTCGGCTTTGCGGCGGTAACTTGGCACGAGGCGCAGCACCATGGTGAGCACCAGCGACAGCGCCGGAATAGCGCGGCCGAACAGGTAAGTAAACTTGTCCGAAGTCATGACCAGGTGAAAGGAGGCGAACCACAGCATCATGGCCACGAGCATAAGCCCCGTGGAGGCGCCCAAAGCCAGCGCTTCTAACGTGTAAGGACGGCCACCCCACCAGCGGAGGAGCACCGTGGCGCCCTGCGTGTTGAACAGCGGCGCCGACAGCGTCACCACAAGCAGCACCGCCGTGAGTCCCGCGATGAAGCGCCAAGCCTCACGGCCACGAAACGTCAGATAACAGGCCGCCGCAAGAAGAACGGACATCACCTGACAAATGGGGTTCGCAAGCACCATGGAAAGCACGATAGCCCCCGCGAAGAAGCCGAGCGTCACCGCGGGATGCAGAGACGCAAAGGCGCAACGGCCTTGGTATGGCAGGGTGCTCATGGGCAACGCGGCTTCTCGGCGAGAACGTTACAGGACCGGCGCCACATCGAGGCCCGCAACGGTGGCGGCCAGCACCCCGGTGTAAGCCGGGGTCGCCTGACCGGCGGCGCGCAGGAACTGGACGCCAGCCGCGCGCAGCTCAAGGGCCGCGGGCATCATGGTGTCGGGGCTGTAGTAGGGGTTCTCGGTCGTGGGGCCCTGTTGCTTGGCGTCGCGTTGGAACACCTGCAGCGTGGCCATGAGACATAAATCCGCTCCGCGCGCCTCCAGTGTCTCGCGGGCCGCATCGGCCAAACCGCGCGCCTGATCAGGGGTGGCCAGCGTGGAGAAGCCGGCCACCGCCGCGCCGTATTCCGCCATCACTTCCACGGCCTCGCGCCAGGTGCCCCGGCCGCTCGCCAAGCCGCCGTCACCCTGCACATCCACCGAAGCAATGATGGGGGCATCAGTCACCTTGCGCAGGCCCATGAGCGCACACTTCAGATCATCGGCCGTCGTGAACCCGTTCAAAAAGAACGCATCAAAGGTGCGGCCATCGAAGAATTGCGCCGCACGAGCGTACTGGTCGCGATTTTCCACAAGCGACGCCTTGGAGTCGGGATCCAGCGGCAAACCGCAGGGGGCGATTTCCACAAGCGTGTGCTGAGGCTTGAACTCCGCCATGACCGCAAGAGCCGCCTCAGCCAGCGCTTCGCCTTTGCCCTCGGCACCAACGGCCACCAAGCGAGCCGACGTGAAATCGGCCACGGGGGTGACCATACACTGCGGGCCGGCCACCGTTTCCATGCGGTAAGCTTCTTCGATGGTTTCCGGCTCCACCAAAAGCGCGAGCGCCTGATCGCACACCGACTCGATGCCGGCCCGACGCAGGGCCTCCTGAATCGGCGACGAAACGACGAGCATGTCCTTGCCAAAGCGCAGCGCGAGATCGGCCATGAGGAGTTCCTTTCCACGAATTTGCTGCCTTCCATGATACAAGATTGCTTGAGGGATAAACCTTTTTCGACATGAACCCCTTCCAAATGATCTTTTGCGACCGCCGTGCATCCTGCGTCCTAGAGGGTGACAAAATCAAACAACCAGGGGGGTGACATTCTTATTCGTCCATAACACCGCCGTGCATCCTGCGCATCGTTTCGTACATCCAGAAGGCGTTTTCCGATGCCGAGGGCCCTGCATCAACGAAGGAAGATAAAAGGTTCGGAAAGGAGGGAGACGGGCAATCTGAAACTTTCTTATTGAATGTGAAGAAAATTCTCAGAGGGCGAACGGGCTTCTGACGCAGGTAAACGGGCTCTGACAAGGGGTTATATGCTACTCACCGCCGAAATGATGCCGTTCTTCGTGGAAAATGAAGCACATTATGGTGACCAAAACAAGTCTTGACCTATAATTCGTTTCAGCGATTTGGAAGTTCCCCTGCTTCCATCGCTCTGCTTCAATCCCCTTGAAAGCAGAATGCGGCACTCGATGCCGCTACCCCCTCCTCCGAGGCGGCGAGGCACCCCTCCTTGCCGCCTCACTTCTTTTTTGGCGCTGCCCTTGAAACAAGCGCCGTGCTCGCGACGATGAGCAACCTGCCAACCCTGTTGGCACAAGCCGGTGGAACTGGATCGGAGTTCCGCCGGCTTTTTTTGTAGGCATCAGTTTTCTGCGTCTGCTGAATTCTGGAAATAGTTGCGAGTTTCGAGCAGCCGAACCGGGCAAATCTCACAGTGACCGCCCAAATCCGGAAGTAGATGAGAGTTTCGAGCATCATTTCGCACCGCACGCGCTGATTTTGTCCAAATCGCGCCCGAAACTCGCATCTATTTCCGAAGCCTTCCCTCGTTACGCCCGAAACTCGCATCTATTTCCGAAATTCTCCTTCGCTATGCTCGAAACTCACATCTATTTCTATCGAGAGGCAAAATCCGGCAAACATATCCTAAGCCGCAAACAAAATACGCCAGCTCTGCCACAAAGACATGAGCTGGCGCTCGGTTCAAACCTATCGACTCAGGCAGAGCCGCGGTCAAACTATTCCGTAGCATCCTCCGCATCAACCACGGCCACAGCCTCTTCAGCAGCCTCGGCGAGGTCGGCGGCCTCGGCAACTTCGGCACCCTCTTCGGCGTCATCTTCGTCGCGGTAGCGCTCGTCGATCTCGTCGTCGGTGTAGGCGACCGGCTCTTTCAGGGCCGCCATGAAGTTCGGGGCCTCGCCGATGTAGGCGGCCTCGGATTCGAAGGTATAAGCGCCCTCGTCATCGACCTCATACAGGTAGGCGATGGCGTAACCCTCATCGGCACCCGGCACGCCGCCCTCAGCAATGAGCGCATCCTTCACGCCATCGTCGGTTTCAATGTAGCCGTCGTAGCAGAAGGCGTAGCAGTCGGCCCCGCGAGCGCCACGCACGTTCTTCTCGGCCGCCTCGAAGCACTCCTCGGCGGAATCGCCCGGGTGCGACTCGATGAACAGATTGTCCTTCACGACGAGCGTGGTGAAGGGGATGACGTCCTCGCCGCCCTCGATCTTCTCTTTGGCCTCGTCCAGGGCGAAGACGAGCACGCGTTCCAGCTCGTCGGGAATCTCCGGCACCTCGGTGCTCGCGTTCTCAATGTTGCGATCGGCCACGGAGGGCCTCCTTTCCTTCAGGTTCACAGGCGGCGCAACCTCCTGCGCGTCGGCCTGCATCACGGGGCGCCTCCTTCGACGCTTCGTTGCTTGCCCGTAGTGTAAAGCAACGGCATCGCAACTCAAGCCACAACACGGCGACAAACGGGCAGCGCGGGCAACCGCTTCGGTGAGGCTTCGCCCCTTGCCGCAGAGCAAGAACGAAGTTCGGCGGGGGCAAGCGGCGACCGGAGCGCGTCACTTTATCGTCAGACGCAGCACCCGTTTCAGCATAGCGACAATCCCCCGCTGTCCGTGGCGCAGAGAACTTGATGTGGGAAACTTTTCTCATTACAAGCAAGGTCAGCAAACGGGCAGAGAAAGGCGCAAGCGGGCGCATATGCTGAAGCGAATGCGGACATACCTGGGAGTGATCTTCGCCATCTTCGCGCGGGATGTGAAACGGGTGCTGCGCAACCCCGTGGCGCTCGTCATCGCCTTGGGCATGATCGTCATGCCGTCGGCTTACGCCTGGTACGTGGTAGCGGCCAACTGGGACCCCTACAGCAACACGGCCGATGTGCTGGTGGCCGTGGCCAACGAGGATGCGGGGGCCGACAGCCCTGAGACGGGGCATTTGGACGTGGGCGCACAGGTGGTGGCCCAGTTGCACGACAACCACGAGATGGGCTGGGAATTCACCGACGCCGAGGCGGCCATAAATGGCGTCTACGAGGGACGCTACTGGGCGGCACTCGTCATCCCGAAGGATTTCAGCGAAGACTTCGCCAGCGTGTTCACCGGCGACTTCACCCAGCCGACCATCGACTACTACGTGAACGAGAAGCCCTCCTCCATCGCGCCCAAGGTGACCGACGCGGCGGCCAACGCCGTCGAGGCGGCCGTCAACGAGAACTTCGTGAAGACGGTGTCGGAGAAGGTGGTGGAAACGACCCAGAAGGTGGGGGCCGAGGCGGAAGAGAAGGCCGACGCCGCCGAGGGCAGCCTCACCGCCGGCGTTCGCAGCGCCAAGGAGACCGTGGGCGAAACCCGCGCGACCCTGGAAGGACTCGTCGGCACCGTGGACGACACGCGGACGTCCGTCGCTCGCGCCGACGATACTCTGGCGGGGCTTCAAGACGATGTGCCACATCTGCTGGAGGCCATCGGGCAATCGAAGGAACTGCTCGCGAAGGCGCGGAGCACCGTGAACGAGTACGGAACGGCGCTTTCCAAGAACGCCACCGACGGAGCGTTGCAATTGTCGAGCGCCGCTGCGCAGGCCCAGCGCGCCTTGGGCACTGTGAGCGGCGATGTCGCAGCGGCCGAGGCGGCCACCAATACGGCCCTCGCCACGGCCGAGGGGCTGCTGGCCGACAACAAGACGCTCGTGAGCGACCTCACCGCCCAGGCCGGAGCGGCCGGCGCTGATCCGGCCATCGCGCAAGCTCTCTCCGAAGCCCGGGCCGCCAACGAGCGGCTGACGACCACCACCGACGCCCTGCGCACGGCCTCAGACGACCTGGCTTCCACGGCCGACTCCCTGGAAACCGAGGCGAGCGCGCTGGATACGGCGGCGCAATCAGCCTCTGAAACTATTCGCGCCACCGCGGCCACCTTCCAGGACAGCGTGCTGCCAGACATCACGACCAGCCTGGATTCCCTGGTGGAAGCCTGCGGCACCTTGGAAGGGGCCCTGCGCGGGCTCACTCCCTCGCTCGCCGAGGCGCGGGCCATTTTGGGGCAGCTCAGCGACACGCTGACCTCTTCCGAGACCTCGCTTTCCACCACGTCCGATTCCCTGGGCACCATGGAGACGAACCTGGAGCAGTCGCTCACCGGCCTGACCGCGCTGCAGAACTCCGCCACCGTGAAGGACTTGGCGGAATACCTGAAGGCCGACCCGGGAAAGATCGGCGCCTTCATGGCCGCGCCCGTGGCCCTGGACACGCAACTGGTGTATCCCGTGAAGAACTACGGCAGCGGTGTTGCCCCCTTCTTCACGAACCTGGCCCTGTGGGTGGCCGGCTTCATCCTCATGGCCATGGTGAAGCTGCGCGTCGATCCGGAGGGGCTGCCGAAGTTCACCGCCGTGCAGGCCTACTTCGGACGCTGGCTGTTCTACGTGGTGTGCGGGCTGGCCATGGGGCTCGTCTGCTGCGTGGGCGATTTGGCCCTCGGGATTCAGTGCGAAAGTCCGGCGGCCTTCATCGGCGCGGGGCTGCTCACGGTGTTCGTGGACGTGAACCTCATGTTCGCGCTGGCCTACGCATTTAGGCACATCGGGAAGGCCATCGCGGTCATTCTGCTCATCGTGCAGATTCCCGGCTCCTCGGGCATGTTCCCCATCGAGATGATGCCGGACTTTTTCCAGGTCATTCACCCGCTTCTGCCCTTCACCTATTCCATCGACGCCATGCGCGAGGCCATCGGCGGCTTTTACGCGATGGATTACCTGCACGACATGTTGCTGCTGGGACTTTTGTTCGTGCCCCTGGGGTTCGCCATCGGGCTGGGCATCGGGCGCTGCGATTTCAATTTGAACCTCATGTTCGACGAGAAGCTGGGAGCAACCGACCTGCTTCTGGCCGAGCCGGTCACGGCCAGCGCCAAAGCCGCGGGGCAGACGCCCGCCCGATACCGCACGCGCACGCTCGTCCGCGCGCTGCTGAACATCGACGCCTTCCGCCAGGCTCTCATCGCCCGAGCCGAGCGTTTCCACCGCGCCTACCCGGTGCTGCGGCGCATCGGCTGGGTGGCGCTTGTCGCGCAGCCGCTTGTCACCTTCGCCATTATGGTGCTGGTGCATGCCGACGTGGATGCGCGCGTCATGATGCTCATGGCCATGGTGGTGGGGGTCATCGTGGTGGACACGTATCTCATCGTGATTTCATACCTGGACACCAACCTCGCGCACCAGCTCGCCCTGGCGAACCTGAGCACCGAGGAACTGCAGAAGCGCGCCAGCGGGCAAATCGGTGGTGATTCGGCGTGAGGGTGATTTGGGACATTTTCATCGGTGATGTGCGGAGCCTCTTCCGGAACGTCATTGCTGCCATCGTGGTGATGGGGCTCGCGCTCGTGCCGCCCATGTACGCCTGGTTCACGACGCTCGGCTTCTGGGATCCCTACAGCAACACCGGCAGCATCAAGGTGGCCGTGGCCTCGGAAGATGCCGGCTATACCTCCAACCTCATCCCGACGCCCATCAATGCCGGCGAGCAGATCATCGGCAAACTGCGGGCCAACGATCAGTTCGCGTGGCAGTTCGTCAGCGCTGACGAGGCCGCGCGCGGCGTGCGCTCTGGCGAGTATTACGCGACGCTCGTCATCCCGAAGGAGTTCTCGCGCGACCTCATGACCGTGTTTACCGACGACATCACCGAGCCGAAGATCATCTACTACGACAACGAGAAGGAGAACGCCATCGCCCAGCGTGTGACGGCGACAGGCGCGAGCACCCTGCAGGAGACCATCGACGAGACGTTCACGGAAACCGTGGCATCGGTGGCCCTGGGCACCACGAGCAGCCTCACCTCGTTCATGAGCGGGGAGGGCATTCTCACCTACGCGCAGACGCTGGGGTCGCGCCTTGGCGAGGCCGTGGGCGAAGTGGGTGCGGCGGCTGACCAGGCCCAGGCCTACGCCGACCTCATGAGCTCCACCACCTCGCTCGTAGATGCGACGGCAAGCATTCTAAAGGAGGCAGGGAAGGCACCGGATGCCACGGCGCCTTTGGTGAGCGAAACGCGCGACGGGCTGACGAGCGCCCAGGACGGGCTTTCCGCCGCGAGCACCGCAGCCGAGAAGGCGCTCACAACTGCCGACGCCAGCTACGACGCTGTGGCCCGCGCCGCCGATGAGGCCTTCGCCGCCATGAAAGACGACCCAGCTGCGGCCCAGGACGTCCTGGCCGCCTGCCGCTCGGACGTGCAGGGGCTCGCCCAGGCCTACCAGACCATGCGCGACACCCTGGCCGGACCCGACCCGGACAGCCCGGCCGTCGGCGCCCTTGACCGCATCATCACCCAACTGGGCACGCTAGAGGTGAACCTCGCCACCGCCGAGAGCGCCATCGGAAGCGACGCAGCATCCATCGATGAGGCGCACACCAAGGTGACCGACAGCATCAACCAGGCGCGGGCCGGCTTGAACGATTCGGAAAGCACCTACAACGATCAGCTGAAGGGCGAGCTGACGTCGCTGTCCGACAGCCTGCAGAAGGTGGGTGCCGACACCGAAACCCTGGCCAACTCGCTGAAGGACACGGCGGAAAGCCTGGGCGACAGCACCGATTCTCTGGCCGCAAACCTCGCCACCGCCGAAGCGTCGCTGCGCAAGACCGCCGAAACCCTGCGCACGGCAGAAAGCCAGCTCGCCCAGGCCCGCGACGACCTGCGGCACGCCCTGGACACCGGCGACATCGACGAGGTGCGCCGCATCATCGGCGACAACCCGGCCGCCATCGCCCAGTTCCTCGCCGCGCCGACGCACCTCGAGCGCCACGCGGTGTACCCCATGGCCGACAACGGCAGCGCCATGAGCCCCTTCTATACCTCCCTTGCCCTGTGGATCGGCGCCATCTTCATGGTAGCCCTTATGAGCGTGTCCGTCTCCCCCGCGCGCCAGGCCGCCCTAACGCGGAAGTTCGGGCGCGCGCCGCGGACGGCTGAGTTGTACCTCGGACGCTACGGAGTGTTCTGCCTGATAGGCCTCGCCCAAGCGCTCATCGTGGGGCTCGGCAACGTGTTCTTCCTCGGCGTGGAATGCGAGCACTTCTGGCTGTATCTGGCGGCGTGCTGTTTGGCATCGGTGGTGTTCACGAACCTGGTGTACACGCTGACGGTGTCCTTCGGCAACATCGGGAAGGCGCTGGCCATCATCGGGCTCGTGCTGCAGCTGGCCGGCGCCGGCGGCCTCATGCCGGTGCAGATGCTGTCGGCCCCGCTGTTCCAGGAGATTTACCCGTGGCTGCCCTTCGCCCATTCCATGCCGGCGCTGGAAGGGGCCATGGCCGGCATCTACGGCGACCAGTACCTCGTGCAGATGGGCCTGCTCGCGGTCATCCTGGTGCCGAGCCTCGTTTTGGGCCTCGTTCTGCGGCGCCCCGTCATCCGGCTGAACCGGTGGGTGCTCGCCAAGCTGGACGAGACGAAGTTCCTCTAGCGCCTCGCCGCGTACAGGCACCTGTCGATGGTCTTAAGCTCGCCAAGCTAGATGAGACGAGCCTCGCCGCGCTTTCGTCAAATGGCCAAAAAATACGCGCTGACTGCTTTTCGGAGGGCTCTTTTTCTCCTTTCGCTTTCCTCCGCGCTCGCACGTTCGCTGCAACGGGATTCTGACCTGGTAAAACTTGACACGCGGGAAGCGACGCCTTCAAAATCGCGGACCGATACTGCAGCTGTCGCGGGTTTTTTGGCCAAAAAGCGTCAGGCACGCCCCTTTATATACAGTTCACGCATGGTTTTTGGCCAACAGCGGCTTAATCATGAGACGCTTGTGCAGTTTGCGCGCCGTTTTTGGCCAGTAACGACCTAGCGAGGGGCACCCGTGCAGTCTGCACACGGTTTTTGACCGCTTTTCCTCTCGCGTAGCAGCTTCATTCCAGCGGGACGAGGGCGCGGGGGAGGATGTTGTGGGCACAGGCGATGGTCATGCCGTAGTTGGTGAAGGGGGCCTGCTGGGCGCGGGCGCGCTGGAGGCGCGAGGCCATGTCGCGGGCGTTCAAGGTGCAGCCGCCGCAGTGGACGATGGCGGCATAGGGGGAAAGATCGTCGGGGAAGTCGCGGCCGGAGGTGAAGGCGAACTGCGGGTCTGCGCCGCTGATGACGCGGATGAGCCGGGGCAGCTTCACCGTGCCGATGTCCTCGCAGGTACGGTGGTGGGTGCAGCCCTCGGCGATGAGCACGGTGTCCTCGTCGGTGAGGCTTTCCAGGGCGCGTACCGCTTCTAGTTGAGCGGCCAAGTCGCCCTTGTAGCGGGCCATGAGGATGGAAAACGATGTGAGCGGCACATCCGCCGGCAAAAGGGCGTCCACCTCGCCGAAGGCCTGGGAGTCGGTCACCACCAGGCGCGGCGGTCGGGCGAGGGCGGCCAGCAGGTCGGGCAGGCCTTCCACGCCGGTGGCGCAGGGGAAGGCGCCGGCGTCCAGCGCGTCGCGCATGACCTGTTGCTGGGGCAGAATGATGCGACCCTTGGGCGCGGCAGAATCCAGCGGGATGACAAGCACCACCACGTCACCGGGCGTAAGCAGGTCGCCCACGAGCCGCCGCTCCTCCACTGCACCAGTGGCCAGGGTGGCAAGCGCGCGCTTCAGGTCGCTCAGCCCCTCCCCCGTCAGCGCCGACACGCGCACGCGGGCGGCCCGTGCGGAAGCGCCATCGTTTTCGGCGGAGGCCGTGGCGTTGTGGTCAGCGCCTTCCGAGAGGGGCTCGCTATCCGAAGCGTCCGTCCCCGGGCGCGGCGAAGGCAGCGACGACTCCGCAGCGCCGGCTCGCCCGCTTTCCGCAAGCAAATCGGCCTTATTCTCCGCAATCACATAGGGAATGCGGCGCGTTTGGAAGGCGGCGAGGAGTTTCTCGTCGAAAGGGGTGAGGCTGCGTGTGGCATCTACCACGAGCACAGCCACGTCGGCCTCGTTCAGGGCGGCCTCGGCCCGCTGGACGCGCAGGTCGCCTACGTCGCCGGCGTCGTCGATACCTGGAGTGTCAACAATGAGCACGGGACCGGCCGGCGCCAGTTCCATGGCTTTGCGCACCGGGTCGGTGGTGGTGCCGGCCACATCGGACACTACGGAGACGGTCTGGTTCGTCAGCGCGTTCACCAGGCTGGACTTGCCGGCGTTGCGCACGCCGAAAAAGACGATGTGGGCGCGCTCGCCGGAAGGGGTATCGTTCAGAGACATGCGGACTCCTCCTAGAACCGGAAGTCGCGCTCGCCGGTGCGGACGCGGGCGAGGTAGTCGGCGGCCAGGGCGCGGCGGCGGTCGTCGGGAACGCGGGCGAGCTCGGTGTCGATCATCTTCCACCCCTTCTCCGCCACCGCGGGGCTGGCGTAGTCGCACAGGTACTCTCCCAGCGTGAGCAGGGCGTTCGGCTGGCAGAAGTCCTGGATCTGGCCGCTCTTGCAGAACTCCATAAAGCGGTCGCCGGTGCGGCCGGCGCGGTAGCAGGCAGTGCAGAAGCTGGGGAGGTGGCCCTCGTCCATGAGCCAGCCGATGACCTCGTCCAGGGTGCGCGTATCGGACACGTCGAACTGCTCGGTGTCGTGGGGCCGCGTCTCTTCCCCGTAGCCGCCCACGCTCGTGCGGCTGCCGCCGGAGATCTGCGAGACGCCCAGCTGAAGCGCCGCCGCGCGCACCGCCTGCGACTCGCGGGTGGAGATGATCATACCCGTATAGGGCACGGCGATGCGAATGAGCGCGATGATCTTCTCGAACATCTCGTCGGGAATGCCGTTGTCGAAAGCGTCGGGGTCGATGTCGCTCGCCGGCTTCACCCGCGGCACCGAGATGGTGTGCGGGCCCACGCCGAACACCGCTTCCAAATGCTCCGCGTGCATGAGCAGGCCGGCGAACTCGTAGGCGTAGCCCTCCAAGCCGAACAGCACGCCGAGCCCCACGTCGTCGATGCCGGCGGCCATGGCGCGGTCGTGGGCCTCGGTGTGCCAGGCGTAGTCGGCCTTGGGGCCCGAGGGGTGCAGCTCCTCGTAGCGGGCGCGGTGGTAGGTCTCCTGGAACAGGATGTAGGTGCCGATTTCCGCGGCCTTCAGCTGGCGGTAGGCGTCTTCCGTGGTGGCAGCGATGTTTGCGTTCACGCGGCGGATGGCGCCGTTTTTGTGCTTGGTGCCGTAGATGGTCTCAAGGCTCTCCAGAATGTAGCTCAAGGGGTTATGGATCGGATCTTCCCCCGCCTCGATGGCCAGGCGCTTGTGGCCCATGTCCTGCAGGGCGACGACCTCGGCGCGGATCTCCTCCTGCGTGAGCTTGCGACGCGGGATGTCGCGGTTCTTCGCGTGGTAGGGGCAGTACAGGCACCCGTTCACGCAGTAGTTAGAAAGGTACAGCGGAGCAAACAGCACGATACGGTTGCCGTAGTAGGCCTGCTTGATGTCGCGGGCCAGCTGGCGGATCTCGGCGTTCACCTCCGGATCCTCGCAGGCCAGAAGCACCGAGGCCTCGCGATGGGTGAGCGTCGTGCCGTGGTCGTGGGCCGGCGTCAGGTTCGCCCGGGCCTTCTCCAGAATGGAACGAGCCAGGGCCGCATCGTTCTTGTGCGCCTCGGCGTAAGCCAGGGTGTCGAAGATTTCCTCGTGGTTGATGAACTCGTCGGCCCGGGGCGAGCGCACGTTGTAGCTGCTCATGAGGGGTTCACTTTCGTTGAAGGGACAGGGGGGAAGGTCGAAGGAAAGGAAGCGGCGGAAGACGAACCAGGCGCGGTAGCGGCGGCGGCAGAAACCGGGCGCGACGCTGCTGCCAGTACCACAGCGCCCCGAGCGGGCGAGACAACCGATGCCGCAGCAGGACCTACAACCGAAGCCCAGGCTGCAGCGGGATCGCCGCGGTCTTCCACAAGGCGGCGCCCCAAGGGCTCAAGCCGCGCCGCCAGGTCGGCCCATTTGCGGGCCGCATCGGCCGACGAGCGGGGCTTGCCGTCGTAGAGCGCATAATCGCCCTGGCGCTCGGGCGGCGACAAGTTCGGCATCACGACGTTGGCGCCAGCGAGGATGCCCTTCTCGCGGCTGCGGGGATCCAGCGCTTCCAGGGCCGTGGTAGCCGGCAGCAGCACCGTCGGATGCGCCAGACGCACGAGGGACAGCAGGTAGCAGGTAAGCTCCACCGTGCCGGGTGCCTCGGCGGCAAAGGGGGTGTCGCGATGGGGCACAAACGGCCCGATGCCGCACATTTCGGGGCGAAACTCCTGGATGAACGCGAGGTCGGCCGCCAGGTGCTCCGTCGTCTGGAAGGGGGAGCCCACCATGAAGCCGGCGCCCACGGCGAACCCGGCCTCTCGCAAGTCGGACAGGCACGCCATGCGGCGCTGAAGCGTCATGGCCGCCGGGTGCAGCTGCCGGTAATGGGCGGCCGTGGCCGTCTCATGGCGCAGCAGGTAGCGGTCGGCCCCGGCGGCGCGCAGGTGCCGGTAGCTTTCCCGCGAGCGCTCCCCCACCGACAGCGTGACGGCGCAGCCCGGATAGGCCGCCTTCAGGTCCGCCACCACGCCGGCCAGCCATTCGTCGGTGGCCGCCGGATCTTCCCCGCCCTGCAGCACGAAGGTGCGGAAGCCTGCCTGCCAGCCCGCATCGGCACAGGCCAGAATTTGCTCGGGAGCCAGGCGGTAGCGCTCGCAGGCGCGGTTGCTGCGCCGGATGCCGCAGTAGTAGCAGTCGTTCTTGCAGACGTTCGTGAACTCGATGAGCCCGCGCGCGAACACCGCGTCTCCGTAAGCGGCCTCGCACGTCTCCCGAGCACGACCAGCCAGCTCATCAGCCAGCGCCGAGGTCCGGGCATCGATAAGCGCCGCGTACTCGTCCAGGGAAAGAGTATGCTCGCTCACAAGCTTCGCGACCAATGTTGCTATCAAATCTGCCAGCTCTCCTGGTCGGTGTGCAGCCACTCGTGGGCCGTATGCGACAGCGGCTCGCCGATCCAATCGGCGTACAGCTTCGCGATGTCGGGGTTCTCGTGGGAGTAGCGCAGCTTGTCCGCGGCGTCGAGCCGGTTCAGCACGCCGGCCCGCGCCTGGGCCAGTTCGCTGTTGAACTGGATGGGCTGGCCGCCACCACCCACGCATCCGCCCGGGCATGCCATGATTTCTACGAAGTCGAAGGCGGCCTCCCCGGATTCCAACGCGTCCAGCAGCTTCGACGTATTCTCCAGGCCGCTGGCCACAGCGATGCGCACCGTGGCGTCGCCAATGGCAAGCTCGCGGGACATCCAAGGCGTCTCCGGCGTGGCGGCCGTGGTATCGCAGGCGCTGAAATCGGGGTTCTCGCCGGTGATGAGGAAGGCTGCCGAGCGTAGGGCCGCCTCCATGACGCCGCCGGTGCGTCCGAAAATGGTGGCCGCGCCGGTGGAAAGCCCCAGCGGGTTGTCGAAGGGCGCCTCGGAAAGCGCTGTGCAGTCGACGCCCACCAGGCGCAGCAGGCGGCCGAATTCGCGCACCGTGAGCACGGCGTCCACGTCGGGCGCGGCCTCGGCCGCCAGCTCGGGCGCGACCGGCGCGTCGGGCACCAGGCCCGCGTCACTCGCGCCAGCCCCCCGGGTCGCGCCGACCACCGTGGAAAGCTCCGGCACGTCGCACTCGTACTTCTTCGCCACGCAGGGCATAACGGACACGACAAACAGCCGCTTGCCAGCCTCGTCGGCCTCGGCGGCGAGCGTGTTCTTAACCACGGCACCCATCATCTGGTGCGGCGACTTGGCGCTGGAAAGCTGGGCCGTGAACTGCGGGTAGTGCTGCTTCACGAAGCGCACCCAGCCGGGACAGCAGCTCGTGAACATGGGGCGCGGCGCGTCGGAGCCGAGGAATTCCACGAACTCGCTGCCCTCTTCCATAATGGTGAGGTCGGCGGCGAAGTCGGTGTCGAAGACGCGATCGAAGCCCACGGCGTGCAGGGCCGCGGCCAAGCGTCCCGGCGTCGCCTCCTCGCGGGAAAGCCCCAGGCCCTCGCCCCAGGCCGTGCGCACGGCCGGCGCCACCTGCACGACGGTTTCCACCGCCGGATCCAGGATGGCCTCCATGATGAGGCTCACGTCGTCGCGAGCCACAAGCGCCCCGGTGGGGCAATGGGTGATGCACTGGCCGCACAGGGCGCACCCGGCCTCGGCGATGGGCAGGTTGTCGCGTACGATGATCTTCGTGGACGGCCCCACCCCCGTGAAGTCCCACACCGCGCAGTGCTGCACCTTCTCGCAGATGGCCACGCAGCGCATGCACTTGATGCACTTGCTGCTGTCGCGCTGCAGCGGGAAATCGGCGTCCCAAGGCGCCGGCTCGGGCAGCGGGCCCGGGGCGTCTGCCAGGTTGAAGGTGCTCGCAAGGTCGCGCAGGGCGCAGGTGTCCTGGCGCACGCAGGTGGCGCAGAGCGCGCGGTGATCATCCATGATGGCCTGCAGATTCGCCCGTCGGGCCACTGCTACCTGCGGCGTGTCGGTGCGCACCACCATGCCCTCGCGCACGGCGGTGTTGCAGGAGGCCGCAAGCCCCTCGCCTTCCACGTCCACCAAACACACGCGGCACGAGCCGATGCAGTTCAAGTCCTTCAGGTAGCACAGCGTGGGGATTTGCACGCCGGCCGCCGTGGCCGCTTCCAGCACCGTGGTGCCCTCGGGGGCTTCCACGGCGCGACCGTTCAGCGTAATGGCTACCATGCTTCCAGCCCCCTTCCGGTCAGCGCGCCTATGCCGTACACGTCGCAGCGCAGGCACCGGCCGCACTCCTGAGCGGCCTCCTCGGCGCTCACCGGTTCTTCCACGTACTTGAAATCGCACTTGCGCTCCCGTGCCGGGCGCTCGGCCACCTGCACGCGCCCGTAGGCGGTGCGGTCGTTGGGGTGCGCCGACGGCACGGTGGCGCCGCAATCCAGCTGATGGCGGAAGCCCAGCATCTCGTCGATGTTGGCCGCCGCCGTCTTGCCTGCGGCGATAGCCATGATGACGGTCTTGGGACCCCACTGGCAGTCGCCGCCCACGAAGACGGCGTCGAAGCCGGGCGCTTGCAGGCACGCGTCGGCGCACAGGTAGGTGCGGTCATGCTGCATGCCGAACTCCTCGAAGGGGGCACATTCGATAGCCTGGCCCACGGCGATGATGACGAGGTCGGCGGCCAGACGCACCTCAGGCTTGTCGGCCGGCACTGGGGCCGGGCGGCCGCCGCGCACCGCGCCGATGCGCTGGGGCTGGCAGATGAGCGCCGTCGCGTTCCCCTCTGCGTTCGCCTCGATGCGGGCCGGCGCCTGCAGGCAGCGCATTTCCACGCCCTCCATCATGGCCGCCTCCACCTCGGAGGGCAGCGCGGTCATGTCCTCCAGGCGGCGTCGATAGGCCACGGTGACCGAGGCGGCACCGGCGCGCACGGCGGTGCGAGCGCAGTCCATGGCCACATTGCCGCCGCCAATGACCACCACATTCTTGCCCGTGAAGTCGGGATACTGCTCGTCGCCGATGGCCTCCAGCACGTCCACGGCGCTCATAACGCCGGCCGCATCGGCCCCTTCAATGGAAAGGGTCTTGCCGCCCTGGGCGCCCACGGCCACGTACACGGCGTCGAACTCGTCCACCAGCGTGCGCATCTCGTCCGTCTGAACGTCGCAGCCCGTACGCACCTCGATGTCGCCGGCACCCAGCACGGCGCGGATATCCTCGTCGAGCCGCTCGCGGGGCAGCCGATAAGCGGGAATGCCGTAGCGCATCATGCCGCCCAGGCGACTGCGACGTTCGAATACCGTCACCGAATGACCCATGAGCCCCAGGAAGTAGGCGCAGGTGAGCCCCGAGGGGCCGGCACCCACCACCGCGACGCGTTTGCCCGTGGCGGGCAGCGGCGCGGGGGTTTCCACGGTATCGGCGGCCACCGTGTCCACAATGTACTTCTTTATGCCGCGGATATTCACCGGCGCGTCCACCATCGTGCGGCGACAACGCTCCTCGCAGGGGTGCTCGCACACAAGCGCGCAGGCCGTAGGGAAGGGATTGTCCTTGCGGATCATCTTCACCGCCTCGGCAAGGCGGCCTTCCTCGGCCAGCGCGATGTAGGCCGGCACGTTCACATGGGCCGGACACCGCGTGACGCAGGGCACCGTCTGGCGCGTGCCGGGAGCGCAGGCGCCCGCCTCCACATGGCTGGCGAACTCGTCGGCAAAGGCGTCAAGTCCCGCCAACACCATCGCCCCCGCCTGCCAGCCCACGGCGCAATCGGCGGTGTCGCGCAGCAGCGTGGCCGCATCTCGGATCTCATCCACCGTCGCCGCCGTGGCGCGGAAGGCGGCCACATCGCCCAGCAGCGCCGCAAGTTTCGGCATGCCCTGGGCGCACGGCGTGCACTTGCCGCAGGTCTGCGCGGCGCTCGCTTGCAACTGTCCCAGCATGAGCCCCACCGGACACTGGCCCGGCGGCATGGCTTCCACGCGTCGGGCGAAGGCCTCGACGAACTCCCCCGTCCGTGCATCGGCCCGCGCCGCCACCTCAACGGTCAAACGCCCCATAGCTCTCTCTTTCCTGTATTGACGCTAACCGATACACCATAACGCGTCTAGTATTTCCGATTGGTAACAAGCCCATGGGAAAAAGCACTACGGCGCAGAATTAACTCTAAACCACCTGAGAATACCTTCTAGAGCTCTGCCACGGTGCCGAGTCCGCGCCTCGCGGCAGCGTCCAGGGCGATCTTGGCACAGGCAATGTCAAGCAGCGCGGTGCCCGCCGAGTCGAAGACCGTGACGTCCTCGGCGCTCGTGCGGCCCGGCACCTTCCCCACCAGCACGTCTCCCAGCTCGCCGAGCACATGATCCAGGCCGAAGGCGCCCTCAGCCAGTCCGCGCTCGATCTCGCCGTTGCTCGCTCAGTTGGCCGTATCGTCGGAGTAGCCGTAGCCCACGCGAAAGCTCTTCGGCTCCTCGAAGCAGTCGCCCGGCGTGACGAAGGCACCGTTGAACTTCACCATATCGGTGCAGAAATCGTAGGAGGGGATGTCGTAGTCGTAGTAGACGAGCGCCGTCGTGCCGGCCTCGGGCGGAACGACGGACAGGTGCGGCTCCGATTCCACCCATTCCAAAAGCGTAACCAAATTCTCGCGCACGATACGGCGGCTGCGGTCGAGGATGGCGTCGGCATGGGCCAGCGCGTAGGCGCCCACGGCCTCGTCGAACAAGCCGCAGGAGATGAGGTTGTAGTCGCGATGGGACAGAAGGTCTCGGCGCAGCTGTTCGTCCTTGGTGACGCACCAGCCCAGACGGATGCCCGCCAGCGACCACACCTTGCTCATGGAGCTGGTGGTGACGCCCTTGTCGTAAAGGTCGACGACCGACTCGGCGTACTCGTCGGTCTGGTTCAAGTGGCGGTACACCTCGTCGCAGTGCAGCCACGCGTCGTTCTTGCGCGCCACCTCCACGATGGCCCGCAGCGTCTCGCCGTCGAGCAGGGCGCCCGTGGGATTGTCGGGATTGTTGATGCAGATGACCTTCGTCTCCGGCGTGCACAGGGCGTCCAGGGCCTCCACGTCCACGTGGTAGCCGTTCTCCTTCTCCAGATGCAGCACGTCCACCGCAGCGCCGCACATCTCGGGGATGGAGTAGAGCTGCTGGTAGGTGGGCATGACCGATACTACGTGATCGCCCGGGTTCACCAGCGTCGAGAGCACGAGCGCGTTGGCGCCGGCGGCCCCGTGGGTGGGGATGATGTGCTCGGGCGCCACGGTGCGGTACAGCTTGGCGATGCCGGAAAGCAGGTCGGGGCGACCCTCGATGTCGCCGTAGGTGAGGCGGCGCGCCGCGAAGGCGTCCAGAAACGCCTGCTTGTCGCCGCCGGTCAGCTCGAAGAGCTGGTCGAGGGACAGCGAGTACACGCACGTCTCGGCGACGTTGTGGGTGCACTTCGTCTCCCAGAGGTTCATCCACTGCTCGACTTCGAAATCCTTGATCTCCATGGGGGTTCTCCTTCTCGCTGATCCACGGTCTCCGCTAGGAACGTGAGTCCAGCATAAAAGGCGAACCCGAGGCAGGACATGGAGGCGGCCACAGGCTCTCAGGCGGCCCGTTGTGGGCGCCCACAACGGGGCTTGCGGCCGCCCACGGCGCAAACGAGCCGCGCCCTGTCGCACGCAGCGCTCTGCGAAAGCGAGGTGCCTAGAGGAAGATCATCGACAGGTAGGCGAACAGCTGCTTGTCCGTGGCGTCTTCCATCGCCAGCACCGCGCGAGCACGGTTGACGCGGTTGCGCACCGAATTGGGGTGCTGGCAGAGGCGCTCAGCCGCCGCGTTCGCGTCACCGCCGCAAGCCACGTAGACCCGCAGGCTCTCGACGAGATTGGAGCCTGCTTCAGCATCGGAGGCAGCGAGTCGATCAAGGCTCGCTGCGCAGGCGCGCTCGAGCAGCCAGCCGTTTTGTCGGGCAACACGGAAGGCATCTGGGCCCAGCATGTCCCACGAAACAGCAGAGTGGCCCATCCTTTTTGCCGCCTCGCCGCATCCGAGAGCCTCGACGATGGCCCCATCGGCCCAATCGGTGCCGAACACCTCGGAGAGCCCAGCCGCGCAATGCCCTCCAAAGCCGGCGATAAGCACCTCGATATCGCCTGCTTCCAGAGACTCGAAATCATCGGCGACAAGAAGGGCCAAAAGACGCTGCGCCGACGGCTCGCAGCAACGACGCGCTCTGACCGCCAGCTGAGAAATCCGAGACTCTTTCGGAGCCCCAACAGGGCGGAGAAAGGCTTTTGGACAACCTTCTCGCTACGGGGCCAGGCAGGTTATCGGGACGACGTAGACGCCGTCCGGTCGGCAATAGGCCGCTTGCTGGCCCGTGAGCACCATAAGGAACGAGGGAGCTCCCTCTTTGGAATCGTCAACACGCGAGGCGAGCTTCAACAAGTGGGCCGCGCCCTCTTCAACCTGCTTCTCGCCGAGCTTCACCTCGACGGCCCCCCAGCGACCATCGTCCAAGACGACGACGGCGTCGGCCTCGAGACCCGTCTTATCGCGATAGTGGTAGACGGTTCCCCGCAGCTTGGCCGCATACACGCGCAGATCACGCACGCACAGCGATTCGAAAAACAGCCCGAAGGTACTAAAGTCCAGCAAGAGCTTCCGCGGAGACGCGCCCAACAGGGCCGCCCCGATGCTCGGATCGCAGAAGTGCCGCGTCGGGCTGGTGCGCACGGCGGTCTTGGAGCGCAACGCCGGATTCCACGCCGGCAAGTCCTCGGTAACGTAGGTGCGCCGGAGCGCGTCGAGGTAATCGGCGACCGTGTTCTCCGAAGGTGGCTCTCCTCCCATATCCGCTGCGATGGTCGCCTGGCTCGCCTCGGTGGATATGTTGCGCGCATAGGAGCGCAGAATGGCCCGCAGCCACGTCGAGTTGCGCTTCTTGTCGTCCATCTCGTCGATGTCCGAGTCGAGCAGCTCGGCAACGTAATCCTTAGCCTGGTCGAGGGCGATCTCCGGATCGCTTTCCAGCACGGCCTCCGGCCAACCGCCACGGCAGAGCGCAAAGGCGATGTCCTCGATGGAGCGATCAGATATGGCGCCCACCTCGGCGGCACCATCGAAGAGCCCCGCTAGTGAGACCGCGCCCGTAGACTCGCGGGATTCGAAGAGCGACATGGGGCGCATATGCATACGGGATATCCGTCCCACGCCGGAATGCTTCGGTCTCTTCTTGGGCGTAGCCGAACCGGTGAGGATGAACCGGCCCTTGCCCTTCCCCTGGTCGACCGCGAAACGGACGGCATCCCACAGCTGCGGCGCCATCTGCCATTCGTCGATGAGGTGCGGCTCGGCGCCTTCCAAGAGCACCGACGGGCGCACTTCGGCCAAAGCGACCAGAGAGGGACCCTCGTCGGGATCTTGGAGGTACACAGCACTTTGCGCCTGCTGCTTGGCCGTCTCGGTCTTGCCGCACCATTTCGCGCCGACGATCTGAACGGCGCCGGAAGCCCGAAGCGCCCGCTGAAGCACAGCGTCGGCCACGCGCGGCCAATAGCCCTCCTGTCGCTCTTCGTCCTTCTCCACCATGGCGCGCCCCTTCCATCAATGATCGATCGGTGCGCCTACTATACCACGTCAGCGAGGTGATTGCGGAAGTTGGATCGTTTTCATTGCGGAAGTTGGATCATTTTTGTTGAGGAAGTTGGACTTTTGGGAGACATTTGTCGCACCGCGGACGTAACCCTTCTCCAGGTGGTAATTACCCACGTCGAGGATCTTGCCGAGCGCCTTGTGCCGTGCGAGGGAACAACAACGTCAACTCTGGCCGCAACGCCGCCAACGCTGCTGCGGTTTACCTAGCCGCATAGCGCGAGAACAAGGATAGTCGCCAAAACCGCCGGCTACTCTCGTCTAGTCGCTCTTCCCCATACAGGCCGCCACGTATCTCCCTCCCCTGCGTGGCAGCCTGAGCGTTGTCATTGTCCTGCGATCTCCTTGTGGAAATAGGCACCGAACGCGTACAGTGGCACGTTCTTAATCACTCCATCACGTGAGAAAGGGGCCAACGAAGTGCGCAAGGCCAGTACTGGGAGATGCTTTTTGACGAAAGCGGCAAGGCTTTTCGCCCTCAGATTGGTTCCAGCCTTCACCTCAATGGGCACGGGCTGCGGCACTCGCTCGTTTCCATCTACGATGAAATCGATTTCGGTGCGCGTCGACTGGTTCATGAAATAGTGCAGCTTGTTGCCCGTATCCACTTTGTTGCCCGCCTGGCCGCTCGCAAGCAGTTCTTGGGCAACGAGCTGCTCTGCAAGCGCCCCCTTGAATGAACTGAACAACGCCTCGCTATCGAGAATAGTTCGGGCACTCAAGTTGCACATTGCGCCAAGTAGACCCACATCGAGCACATAGACCTTGAACACTCCCTCGTCTTCATGAGACGCAAGAGGCGACTCGGGCACGCTCACACAACTCGAGGGACACACAAGCGAGGTGTCGGTCAGCCATTGCAGAGCATCTTCGTACTCCCGGGCTCTCGCCGACTCCCGTATCTTGGAAAACATAAACTTACGGTTTTCTTTGGCCAAGTTTGTCGGCACCGCCCGCCAGACACGACGAATCCGTTCTGCTAGCGCATCGTCGGCATACTTTGAGAAATCGGCGTTGTAGGAGCGCAAGAGCTCGCTGTGCACACGGCGCGCCTCCGCTGGATCCGACGTTTCTGCGAAGGAAAGCACCGCCTCCGGCATTCCCCCTACGAATAGATATTGTTTCAGCAGCTCGATCAACCGGTCGTGGAACGGGGCCATGGCATCCCAGTCAAGAGCAGACACCAATTCAGCCAACAATTCCTCACCAACACCGTCTAAAAACTCCCGGAAACTGAGAGGGTAGAGATCGAGAAAGCTCACTTTCCCCACAGGGAATGAAGCCCGCGCCTGCGGCTTATTTTCCGTTCGCTTCCCCCGCCGCAACGCAAGTCCGAGCGCCGATCCGCCCGCAACAACGGGAATATGGGGAGTTTGCTCGTTGAAGTACTTGAGCGATTGAATGGCGCGAGGGGATTCTTGTATCTCATCAAGAATGAGCAGAGTATGCTTGTCGATGCGGACGCCTGCTTCAGCTTGGAGTATGGGAAGGAGCCTGTTCGGCGACAACGATCCTTCGAAAGCGGCGATGAGCTGGGGATTGTCATCGAAGGTGATGTACGCCGTTTCCCTGAAGTACGCTCGCCCAAACTCCTTCATAAGCCACGTTTTCCCCACCTGCCGGGCTCCGCTCACGATGAGCGGCTTTCGTCGAGGAGATTCTTTCCAGCGCTTCATATCTTCGATGGCCTGGCGCTTCATGGCATCCTTTCAGGGTGATTCACGTTTTTGCATAGGTTATTTTTGCAAATCACCACGTTTTTGCATAGGAGAATTTTGTGATTCACCACGTTTTTATATAGGTAACGGTATCCCGACATCAGCAGCTGAAAAGTCAACCTCATTCCGAATCGAGAAACTTAGTGAAACTTAGAACTCCTTAGTAAAACTTAGAAGGAGGCATTGTGGGCATCGAGGAGAATCCTTTCACCCCCAAGGAGTCGGCGTGCTCTTCACCGTCGACGAAGTCGATCCGACGCTCGACGAAATGGTTCAGCTTGCCGCCTTCTACCAGCACTTTGTTCGGGAGGGGCGCAAGGTAGCGCTCCTCATGGCGGGACTGCCGCACAACATCTCATCTTTGCTCAACAACAAGACCGTGTCGTTTCTCCGGCGCTCGAACCGCAGGGCGCTTGACCGCATTCCCGACGGCGAGGTTTCCGCAGCGCTCGTGCGCACGGCCCAAGCAGGCAACCGCAACGTTGACGCAGCGGCGCTGACTGCAGCGACGGAGTCCATCGGCGGCTTTCCTTTCATGCTCCAGCTTGTCGGGTACTACGCCTGGGACGAAAATCCCCGGGCTAGCACACTCGATTCGGCCGACTTCGCGCGCGGTATCGCCATCGCACAGCAGGAAATGACCTACCGTATTTTGGACGCCACCTTCGCCGAGCTCTCCCCCGGCGACCTTCGTTTCGCCGCAGCTATGCTGGAAGATGAAGGGGACAGCCGCATCGCCGATCTCGTCGAGCGGCTGGGGCGTTCCTCTTCCGTCGTGGCGCAGTACCGCAAGCGGCTTATCGACGCCGGCATCATTGGCAAACGCGCACGCGGCCTCGTGGGGTTCGACCTCCCTTACTTCCGCGACTACTTGCAGGAGAAGCTCGACAACGGAGAACTGCTGCTCGAGAATTAGGCTTCCGAACCCCGCCCCCTACAGCGCCAGCTTGTAGATGGCCTCGGCGTCTTCCAGGGTCAGCTTCTTGAAGGTGCCGAAGGGGATGCCCTTGTTCTGGGCCAGCGTCGGCAGCATCTTCGGGATGTCGGTCTCTTCCACGTCCAGCTCGGCAAGAGTGGTGGGCATCCCCAGGCTCGCGAAGAAGGAGCGCGTCTCGTCGATGGCCGAAAGCGCGTCGGCTTCCACGTCGCCGGTGGGCGTGAGGCCGAACACCGCCTGGCCGTAGAAGGCGAAGCGCGCCGGGTTCTCGGTGTGCACGTACTCCATCCAGGCAGGGAACATGACGGCGAGACCGGCGCCATGGGTGATGGCCGGATTCAGCGCCGACAGCTCGTGCTCCAAACCGTGGGTGGCCCAGTCCTCGTGGCGGCCCACTCCGGCGAGCCCCTGATGGCAGAGCATGCCGGCCCACATGATGTTGGCGCGGGCATCGTAGTTGTCGGGGTCGGCCAACACGCGCGGCGCCTCGGCGCGGATGGTGTTCATGAGCGACAGGTTCAAGTTGTCAGTCACGGGCACCGCGCCCACGTCGTCGAAGAAGCGCTCCAGCAGGTGGCAGAACATGTCGGTAAGGCCAGCGGCTGTCTGGAAGGGCGGCAGGGTGAAGGTGAGCTCGGGGTTCATGAAGGCGAACTTCGGGCGGTGAGCGTTGTTGGCGTACCCGGTCTTGCGGCCCAGCTCGTCGTTGGAGATGACCGTGTTCTTCGAGGCCTCGCTGCCGGCGGCGGGGATGGTGAGCACCACGGCGATAGGCAGCACATCGTGATCGGTGGCCTTGGTTTCGAAGAGCTCCCACACGTCGCCTTCCACGCAGGCGCCGTTGGCGATGGCCTTCGCGGAGTCGATGACCGAGCCGCCGCCCACGGCGAGAATCCAGTCGACACCGGCCTCCTTGCAGAGGCGCACGCCCTCGCGCACAAGGGTGATCTCGGGGTTCGGGCGCACACCGCCCAGCTCCAAGTGCTCGATGCCCGCAGCATCCAGCGACGCACCCACGCGGTCGATAAGCCCGGAGGCCACAGCACTCCCGCCGCCGAAGTGCACGAGCACCCGCTTGGCGCCAGCTGCCGCCAGCTTCTCACGCACCTGCTCTTCAGCCCCGCGCCCGAAGACAAAATGCGTGGGGGAAACGAATTCGAAGTTTTCCATGGGAGTCCTTTCTGCTTTTCGACACGGCGACGCCTTATCGTTATCGCCGCACCATCGCCGTCGGGCGCGTTCTCCAATCATACTCTGTGTTGATGCTAGGGCATCGCCAGCAAACAGGCAACTGTCAGACCACGGGAAAATGTCTCGCAATCTTAGCAAACAAGGCAGCTTGTCACAAAATTGCACCCAGACCCCCGCATGGTCAGGGAGGCTATTCCCCGTGAGCGCGGGTTATGAGGTCGGCCATTTCCGTGGCGGTTTTGGCGGCTATGTTGGCCTGAGCAGCCAGGCGCTTATCGTGGGTTACCAGATAGTTCGCCTTGCACAATTCGCAGGAAGCAAGAACCGAGGCGTCTTCGTAATCCGAGGTGATATCGCGGTAGTGGCGAGCTAGCCACGCCGTACGATCGTCCATGGGAACCGATATCGCAAGATCGGTCATGTGGTCGACGCACCCCCACGCGAAGTTGTTTATAGCACGGGCCGTGCACTCGTCGACAGTGCCACCGTTTTCGCGTACCTGCTGTTTCAGATATCTTCCCACCGTGTAAAAAACTTCATTGACAGCATCCGCTGGTGTTCCCAAATTGGCGTTGTATTTCTCCGCAACGCGAATAAAGCGAGCAGCTTCTTCATGAAGGGGCCGCTCGTGAAGATAGAAATCGAGCCAAATGTTTTTGTCTACAACAATAGCATTCTCCGCAACCGTCACCAGAGTCCCCTTTCAGCCAGTCTTTCGGTCTTCGCCTCGTAGAAAAGATTGTCCCAATATTCATCCGAGAACTCCTGAGGCGAGGCAGCTGGCGGGATACCCAGGGCCTCGCGTTGCGCCTGAAGCGATGTCAGGAAGTCCGTGACCGCTTGGGCACGCTTCTCGCCCTCGCTCATGGCGTCGGCTTCCTCCGTCTCGGGGCCGATGACCGCCCGCAAGGCCGCTTCGGACTCGTCGTCATAGCGCGCCGCCATCTCGTAAAACCGCCGCAGGGCCTCCGACGGCGTGCACCCAAGCCGGGCAAAGCGCTCGTCCCCGCGCCGCTTCAGTTCGGCATCGATACGGAAGTTCATCTGCATGTTCGGCATAGCAACCCCTTTCAGAATTGCTAGCAGTATATCATAACTGTCGACCTTCTATCCATAGTAGGTCGAGAGTCCCCGACAAACCTTCCCTCCGCAGCTCCCGGTTTTTATTTGCTTCGCTGGGCCTGAGACGTGAAAACATGGGGCTCGGCGAGGCTGTGCTAACATGGAAGAAGCTGGGGTACTGTGCGCCTTCACCATCGAGAACCGCCGCGTTGAGGTGGGCGACCCTGTAGAGGCCCTTCCCCGCGTGCGCATCGCCGGCGAATACACCCAGGAAGGCTTCGAATACCTCGTAGAACCCAACGGCGGCGAGCAGTAAAGGCGAGACTAGCGAAGAGGCTTCTGGGCGATGCCCGCCGTTTCCACAAGCGCTCTGCCAAGATCGCCAGTTTGGTATCCTCCGACGCTGCTTGCTGTCGATTAGTCCCTCTCGCCGGGCTGGCGGACGCGGATCTCCTGCTCTTTCACAGAGACGCGGGAATGGGGCGGCACCGAGAAGGTCACGAAGGTGGAGCCCGCGATAACCGAGCCCTCGCCGATGACCGTCTCGCCGCCCAGCACACTGGCGTTGGAGTAGATGGTGACGTTGTCCTCGATGGTGGGGTGGCGCTTCACGCCGGCCAGGCGCTGGCCGCCGCGGGTGGAGAGCGCGCCCAGCGTAACGCCCTGGTACAGCTTCACGTGGTCGCCGATAGTGGTAGTCTCGCCGATGACAACGCCGGTGCCGTGATCGATGAAGAAGTACTCGCCGATATGCGCGCCGGCGCCGATGTCGATGCCGGTGGAGGAATGGGCGATCTCGGTCATCACGCGCGGGATAATGGGCACGCCCAAATCGTAGAGCACGTGCGCAATGCGGTACACGTAGATGGCGTACAGGCCCGGGTAGGTGAAGATGACCTCCTCCTTCGAGCCGGCCGCCGGGTCGCCGTCATAGAGCGCCTGCACATCGGTGAGCAGCGTACGCTGAATTTCGGGCAGGGCGTCGAAGAACTTCGTGCAGATATCAGCCGTCTGCTCGCAAATGGAGTCACTCGTGCAACCGCCGCACAAGTGATTGCCGCTACCGACGAGGTCGTCACGATCATCGGAGGTGTAGGTGAGCGCCAAAATGAGCTGCTGGCGCAGCACCGATTCAATGTCGATGAGCGTCTGGCCGATGAAGTAGCTGGGGCTCGTGGAAGGCGACAGCATCTCCGGCCCGAAATAGCCGGGGAACAGCACGCGGCGCAACTCGGTGATGAGCCCCTTGATAGCCGTGCGGCTGGGGAAACGGCGGCCGGGCTTGGTGAAGAAGATCTCGTCCGCCTCGTAGTTCTTCTCGATGGCCGCGACGATGCGCTCTAGGTTGTCTCCGAACATGGGCCTTCCTTTCCGAACGGGGCTGCCGGCACGGGCGGCCCCTAGGGTGGCGCCGCGGCGTAAGGGTTGCCAGCGCCTCTGGTGTTTTCGATAGGATAGCAGATCGGAGACGCTTGACCGCCCGCAGCCCTCGCCGCCGCGCAAAACAGTTACTATCGGGGTAAAGATACCGGATGCCCCCTCCCAGCGCACCGTCGCTTGCCCGCACCGTCGCAAGCAAGCGCGCAATCGCACCCCGCGCACCTGGCGTCTTCCCATACGCACGGAAGCCGACCCTGCGGCTTCCCACACGCAAGCAGCCCCGTTGCCCTCGCTCGCCGGGGCTGCTTGAATTTAACACTCCTCGCAGGCCTCTTCCACGCACTCGTACTGGCCGGACGGGCCCTCACCGCAGTAGACGGCGCGCTCCGGATGGTCGGCCAGGTAAGCGGCCATGGAGTACTGGGTGATGTCGCTGCGGTTGATGATGCCCACGATGTGGCCCGCTTCCAGCACCGGCACCTTCTTCAGGTGGTTCTCGGACAGAACACGGCACACATCGGTCAGGTTCGCGTGCACGCTCACGCAGATGGGGCTGGCGGCGCCAATTTCGCTGGCGCGCATCTGCATGACCTTCGCCAGCTTCTCGTCGTAGCCCTCGTCGTCGTTCACGGTGCTGTTGATCAGCACGATGGGATCGGTGAACGAGTTGCTGCGCGGGCTTAGGCGCTTCAGGATGTCGCCGTCGGAGATGAAGCCCACCGGCTCGCCGGACTCGTCCACGATGGGCGCCGCCGAGATGTTCTTCTCCACGAACAGGCGCATGGCCTCTTCCACCGTAGCCTCCCGGCTCAGCGAGTACACGTCGGTCTTCATGATGGACGTGAGCAGCGACTTGCGGGTGCCCCCCTCGTCCACCGCGGCCTCCTCGCCGGGCTTGTCCTTCACAAGGGCGATGGTCATCACCAGGCCGATGAGGCACAAAAGCGTGCACACGAGGAAGGCGGCGTTGATGCCCAGCATGGTGCCCTCGGTGGCGCCGAGGCCCGGCGAGGCGATGTTCTGCACCTGGGTGCTCACGGCGATGATGATAGCGGTGCCGAGCGAGCCCGCCACCTGGCGCAGCGTGTTGTTCACGGAGGTGCCGTGGTTCATGACCTTGTTGTCCAGGGCGTTCATGCCCCACGTGGTGATTGGCATGTTCACCAGCGACATCGAGAACATGCGCACCGTGTACACGATGGTGATGTAAATGATGCTGGATGTGAGGTTCAAAATGGCGAAGGCGAAGGTGGTGAGCGTCAGCAGACTCATGCCCACAATGGCCATGCGGCGCGGGCCGTGACGGTCGAACCACTTGCCGGCGAGCGGATTCATGATGCCCATAAGGATAGCGCCGGGCATGAGCACGAGGCCCGACACCGTGGCCGACAGCCCATGGAGCGACTGCACGTAAATGGGCATGAGGATGCCGGCGGCCAGAAGCGCGCCCTGCACGAGCATGCCGATGATGGTGCCCACGAGAAACCGGCGGTTCTTCAGCACGTCGACGCGCAGCATCGGACGCGGCAGACGCGTCTGGCGAATGAAGAACCATACAACGCCGACGATGCCGAGCGCGGTGGTGAGCAACGGCACCAGCGTGAACCCGGCCGAGCCCAGGGCCGAGAAACCGTAGAGCATAAGCCCGAAGCCCAAGGTGGAAAGGGCCAGCGACAGCGGATCGAGCACCGAGTCGCCCTTGTTCGCCGGCGCCTTGTTGTCCACCAGGAACAGCGACGGGACGATGATGACGATGGACAGGGCGAAGATGAGGTAGAACAGAATGTGCCAGTCGGCCTGGTCGATGACGAAGCCCGCCACCGTGGGGCCGATGGCCGGCGCGAAGGCGATAACCAAACCGAAGATGCCCATGGCCGAGCCGCGGCGATCAACCGGGAACACCAGCATGAGCACGGTCATGGTCACCGGCATGAGGATGCCGGCGCCGGCGGCCTGCACGAGGCGCCCGCCCAGAAGCACCGGGAAGTTGAGGCCCACAGCCGCCAACAGCGTGCCCACAGCAAACAAGCTCATCGAGAACACGAACAGCTTCCGCGTGGAGAACCGATCCTGCAGAAACGCCGTGATGGGGATCATGATGGCGTTCACCAGCGTGAACCCGGTGGTCAGCCATTGGGCCGTGGACTGATCGACATTCATCTCGGTCATGATGGACGGCAGCGCCGGCGTCACCAGCGTCTGGTTCAGCACCGTCACAAAGGCGCCCAGCACGAGCACTACCAGCATCATCCATTGTTTGCGCGTTAGCTTCATACACAACACCTCACTCGCTTCTCGCCCCGCTCTCGCTTGTTTTTTCCTAGTATGAGCGTCGCCGGTATCTTCTGCGGTATCAGTTCGGCGACTGTTTGGGAAAATCATCTATAGATTCGCTCATGTTATCTCCCGCACCTCTATAATGCGGAACAGAGTTTTTGCCCTGAAAGGATGATTGATCGGTATGCAAACCGCTATATGCCTGTTGCTCGTGGTGTTCTTCTTGCTGATGAACGCGTTCTTCGTCATCGCGGAATTCGCGCTGGTGCGCGTGCGCAAGAGCCAGATTGACATGGCCGTCGCCGAGAAGCGCCGCGGCGCCGAGGCCGCCCGCGACGTGACCACGCACATCAACGCCTACCTGTCGGCCTGCCAGCTCGGCATCACGCTGGCATCGCTGGCCATCGGCTGGTTGGGCGAGCCGGCCGTCTCCGCCGTTCTGGAAGCACCGCTTCTGGCCTGGGGCTTCCCCGAGGCGACGATATATCCCATCTGCGTGGCCGTGGGCTTCTTCATCGTGACCACCCTGCACGTAGTGGTCGGCGAGCTCATCCCGAAATCCTTCGCCATCTTCGCCACCGAAAAGTACGCCCTGCACACCGCCGGCCCCCTGCGCGTGTTCTACCGCGTCACCTACCCGATCATGGTCATCTTCAACGGTATCACCAACGGAGTCATGCGGCTGTTCGGCCACGACCCGGCCGACGAGCACGAGGTGTACACCGGCGAGGAGATCAAGCTGCTCATTGACGAGTCCACGGAAAGCGGCCTCATCGATCCGGAGCAGAACGAGTTCGTCGACAACATCTTCGATCTGGGCGACAAAGACGCCGAGGGGATCATGACCCCGCGCACCGACGTCATCTGTCTCGATTTGGAAGACACGCTGGAAGAGAACTGGGACATCGTGCGCCAGTATAAGTACACGCGCTACCCGGTGTGCGACGGCTCGAAGGACCGCATCGTCGGCTTCGTGCACACCAAGGACCTCGTGGACGTGCCCAAGGACGCGCCCATGAGCGATTGGAAGATTCGCGAGCTGCCGCCCGTGCCCGAGGGCGCGCCCATCGCGAAGCTGCTGCAGGCCATGCAGGAGGGTCGCACCGAGATGTGCGTTGTCGTGGATGAGCACGGCGGCACGGCGGGCATCGTCACCATGAGCGACATCATGGAGCAGATCGTCGGCCGCATCGACGACGAGTACGTGCACGACACCGACGACGACATCGAGGAACTGCCTGACGGCACCTACCAGATCAACGGCACCTTGGCCATCGACGACTTGGTGGAACTGCTCGGCTTCGAGCCCGAGGCGGCCAACGACGTGGAAACCGCCGGCGGCCTTCTGCTGTCGCTGTTCGACCGCATCCCCAAGGAGGGCGACGTGGCGGTGCTTGAGAACCGCGGCACCAAGGTGACCTTCACCGTGCTGGCCATGGATCGCTTGCGCATCGACCGCATCTGCATGGCCATCGACCGTCCCGAGGAGGAGTAGCGGGCGGCCCCGAGAGCTTCGTATCCGGGCGGTCTTCGGGCCGCCCTTCGACCGAGCGACGGCCCCATGTATAATGTCCCCGTATGATCGAGGGCCACAACAGGAAGGGGCATACCGTTGCAGCGCAATCATGGGCGGTGGCTCGGCAGAAATCTCCTGATAGCTGTGGCGGGTATCTCCGCCCTTCTGGCGGCCCAGTCATTTGAGGCGCCCTGCGAGATTTCCTGGTATCTTCCCCTGGGACAAGGCAGCGTGCCGGCGACCATTGTAGACGTAGCCGTCGCCTCCCTCGTTTCTTGCGCTTTGATCATCGCGGGCAACCGAGGGGGACGCGCACTCGCGAGTGTTCCCCTCGCCATAGCAAGCGCCTCATGCTGCCTAATGGGCCTGGCCGTACAAGGCACAGGAGAGCCCCTCTCCATTTTCGGACTCATCCTCATGTCTGCCGGGGGAACCGTTCTTCTCTTCTGCTGGCTGGCGGCAGTCTGCGCCCAGCGCGATATCGGCATTGTCGAACTGATGATAGAGGTCGAGGTGCTCGCATCGGCGGCGGCGATTCTCCCCTCGCTTCTGTCTGCGTCATGGTGCCAAGCCCTCGCCGGCATGAGCGTGGCAGCCTCTGCGGTGGCACTTTGCCTCATCCAGCGCCCCGCGCCTTCCTCATCGGAGGCCGAGCGGTCTTTTACCCTCGAGCCATCTTCGTTGGCGAAAATCCTCTGCAGCTTTTTTGTTATCGGACTGGTGGTAGGATCCTTGCAGTACTCGGTCTTCCTGCAGCAGGCAGAAGGAGAGATGTTCCCCGTCATCATTACCGCCATATCGCTCGCACTCGTGCTCTGGCTCTTTAACCGCGGGCGAGACTTCAATCTGCCGGTATGGACGAAAGTAGTTGCGACCCTTTCGCTGGTCGCTCTTATCTTAGTGCTGTTCTCATCGACTCTCACCTACCTTGCCTACGTGTTGGCCGGCATCGCATACTCTCTTTTGGAATGCGGCGCCCTCTACATGGGATTGCTCCTGGGGCGACTGTATCCTGGTACTCGTGTGAGAATCTTAGCCACTGCTTGGTGTGTGGGGACTTTAGGGTCCCTCCCCCTGCTGGCTTCCGCTTTTTTCGGACCCCACATCGCGAGCAGGGTCGCCATGCTCTTCATGGCCCTTCTGCTCGTCGTGGCATCCATTTGGATTCTGGAGGATCGAACCATGTCGCTGCTGTTGTCCGCAAGCGGCGGCGCGAAGCTCACCTCACTCTCGGGTCGTCTCCTTGAATCATTCAGCGACAGCAGGGGCCTGACTACTCGCGAACGCGATGTATTCAATCTCTATATCGTCGGACGAAGCGCCCCCTACATTGCAGAGAAGCTCGTAATCAGCGAGAGCACGGTGAAATCTCACCTGCAGCACATCTACACCAAATGCGGCGTCCATTCGCGCCAAGAGCTTATCTCACTCGTTGAAACGACCTCGAAGGAATAAACCACCTGGTCAGATGATTGTCGTACTTTTCGTATAGGGTGCTTTTTCTTGTATTTCATACGTTTCTCCTGTTTTGCGCGACTTCCGAATGCGGTGATATAGGTGCCGTCCTGATATACGACAAAAGGAGGATACCGTGACGATGAAGGAGTTTGGGAAGAAGGGAGCAATCAGCCGTCGAAGCTTTTTAGCAGCACTCGGCCTGGCAGGCGCTTCAGCAGCCGGCGCAGGCCTCGCCGGCTGCGCCCCGAAGCAGCCAACCGAGGCAGCTGGCGACGACCAGACCGCCCTCGCTGACACTGGCACCCTGGTGGAAACCGACATCCCCGAGGACAAGATTATCGAGACGGTTGATTGCGACGTGTGCGTGGTTGGCCTGGGCGTGGCGGGGGTAGGAGCCCTGCGTTCTGCCGCTGAAGGAGGACTCAAGGTAATCGGCGTCGAGAAGGGCAGCAAGCCCAGTGCTCGCTCGAACATGTTCGCCGCCTTCGGCACCGAGAAGACGCGCTCCATCGGAATCGAGGACATCAGCCCCACCGAGGTGGCCAACGAGCTCATGACGCAAATGTCGCATCGCGCAGACTATCGCATAACCACGAAGTGGCTGAAGAACTGCGGAGAGGCTTTCGAGTGGTACACCTCCGCATACGACGGACTCCTGTGGCTCGGCATGGAAGACGAGCTTCCCGAAGATCCTAGTCAGTTGTTCGTCTGCGCCGATACGCTCACGAGCGGCATCTATCGCTTCGGCATCGACCACGAGCGCCTCTTTGCCGGATGCTGCTGCATCAGCGGAGGAGACGAGACCCATACGCCCATTCTGCAGGCCAATGTCGATACAGCCGTGGCCACCGGCAACGCGCAGGTACAATTCTATTCGCCAGCCGTGAAGCTCGAGGCTGCTGACGGCCAGATAACCGCCGTGATCTGCCGCAATGATGAGGGCGAGGGCTACACGCGCTATCGTGTCTCCAAGGGCGTGGTGCTCGCCACGGGCGGCTATTCCCACAACGAGAAAATGCTGGGGCAGTATGCTCCGTGGATTCTGAAGAACCAGGACAAATTCCTGTTCTCATACGAGGTGACGGATCACGACGGCAACCCCGCCGATACCGGCGACGGCCAGCAGATGGGCATGAACGTCGGCGGCCACCTGGACGTGGGACCCCATGCGGTAATGGCTCATATTCTCCAGTTCGGCCAGGAGTTCTTCCTGCAGGTCAACGAGCACGGCGAGCGCTTCACCAACGAAGACCTCAGCATGACCAATATCGCTAAGGTCATGCAGAACCAACCAGGCAGCAAGGTTTTCCAAATCATAGACAGCCACTGGCCCGAGCAATACCCGATGCTTGAGATGGTCATGCAGAACATCCGCAGCTACGGCGACGGCGAGGGTTTTTCTGCCCAAGCCGACACGCTTGAAGAGCTCGCCTCCCAGCTGGAGCTCAGCGCGGATGCCACCCAGAACCTGTCCGCCGCGGTCGCTCGCTACAATGAGCTGTGCGAGAAGGGCGTCGACGAGGACTTCGGCAAAGCTGCGGAGAAGATGTTCCCTGTGGTGGACCCGCCGTTCTATGCAATCACCTACGATATGCTCAAGCACACTTCAGTGGAAGACGTAAGCTGCATGCGCCTGCTCGTAACCATGGGCGGCCTTGTGACCGACGACAACGCGCGCGTGCTGGACGATGACTCGAACCCCATCCCCGGTCTGTTTGCCGTCGGCAACGTGCAAGGCGGCCGTTTTGTGGAAGACTACCCCTTCACCTTGTCTGGGGCCAGCCACGCCGCCGCTCTCACCTATGGGTACCTGACAGGCAAGTATCTCGCTGAACAGGCGTAAGTTCCGCACATCCGAATCTGGCGCACCTGCCTCCCTCCCCGATGCGCCGAATGGGGGCACTCCTGCCCCATAAGACGGAGAACCCTACAGCCCCAAGGGCAAAGGGTTCTCCGTCTGTCGTTCAGCGAGATATACGAGAGGTCCAAGACGACCCCTTGCGGTACCTGGGAGCCTTCTAGATTTCCTGGCCGATAAAGCGCTCGGCGTTGTGCCAGGTGATGGCTTCGAACTCTTCCTGGGTGAAAGGCATGGCGGCCAGCATGTTGTACTCGGTCACGGGGCTCCACATGGGGAAGTCGCTGCCGAACATCACGCGCTCGACGCCGTAGGCGCGCACCAGCTCCACGGTGCGGCGCGGGCCCAGAAACTCTAGGGCGCTGGAAGTGTCCACGTAGCAGTTCTCGTCTTCCAAATACTCGAGGGCGTAATCGAACACCGACCAGCCGCCGAAGTGGGCCGCGTCCACCACCAGGTTCGGGAACGTGTGCAGGATGCGCTTCAGACGGCGCGGATGCGAGAAGTCGTAACGATAGTCGCCGGTGTGGATGACGATGGGCAGCCGGCCCTCGATGACCTCGTACAGGTGCATGAGCCGAGGGTCGTCCATGTTCACCTTCTGGGTGTCGGGATGGATCTTCACGCCCTTCAGTCCCAGATCAATGGCGCGGTTGATCTCACCTTCCACGTCTTCGAAATCTTGGTGCATAGTAGCGAAGCCAACGAAGTTGTCGTGGGCGCGGCACTGCTCGGCGATGAAGTCGTTGATGATCGGCACCTGCCCGGGCGTCGTGGCCACGGAATGCACCAGGTGATGGGTGATGGGCGAGCCTTCGCACGCCGCGAGCATCGAGGACGCCGAGGCATTCTTTGCGTTCATGTCGACGCCGTAGAAATCGCCCACGGCCGAGGAAGCCTTGCAGGCGATCTTGTCGGGATAAATGTGGGAATGGGCATCAATGACGGGCATAGCGGTTCCTTTTGACAAGCACGCTTTTTGCCTATTGTACGCAGTTCCTTCGTGAGATAAACGGACAATGGAGGCTCACTGGGGAATCCGAAGGTTTAACGGTTAGCCATCCTCGACGATGAGGTGCGTCTTGGATCATCCCTCGCAAGATCCGCCGAACCGTTGCGGCGAAAGCCTCCACACGAAAAAACCTCTTGAGACCGCAGCGCAGCTGCGCTATACTTCTAAGACGCTTCACATTCGTGAGGCAGACGCTATGCGGAGAGATGTCCGAGCTGGCCGAAGGAGCACGATTGGAAATCGTGTATGCCCCAAAAGGGTATCTGGGGTTCGAATCCCCATCTCTCCGCCAGACTTATCCCGCGAGCCTCTTCCAGGCTCGCTTTGATATGGCGCCCCTTTAGGCGGCGCATCGCCCCTGCGGAGGGGTGGCAGAGTGGTTGAATGCGGCGGTCTCGAAAACCGTTTCACCGGTGCTCCCGGTGACGAGGGTTCGAATCCCTCCTCCTCCGCCATTTTCGGTTCCGATATACTCCCGTATCCAGGCCCCTTTCTCTCTGTTTACGCTGGCGCTGGTGTCGTCGCTAACGCAATCCGTAGCACGGAGCCCCTTTTTGCCGCAGCGCTGCCGCCAACACGACATTATTCCGCCTTGTGCTACGGAGTTTGCTTCTGCTAACTTTGACAATTTTCGAGTTTCCCCAGTTCAGCTGTTTGTGACTATTTGTTAACTCTAGATTACACCGTAGCACGACCGTCCTTTTTGTCGCTCATGTTGAATCCAGCTGCCAAAATGGCGCCCCGTGCTACAGGGGGGCCGAACCCAGCTGCCAAAATGGCGCCCCGTGCTACGGTTTGGAGGAAAACGCAAGGGGGAACCTCAACCATAGGGTGCGCCGTACACAATTCATTGAAGCTCTTCGAAGGAAAATGCGGCGCAGCGCTAGCAGTCCACGACCTAGCAGTCCACGAGGCTGTAACGATCGCGAGTGCGCACCACTTCCAAGGGGACGCCGAACAGGCCGCTCATGGTCTCGCTGGTGAGCAGCGCCTCCTTAGGGCCGTCAGCCACGATACGACCGTCGCGCACGAGCAGCAGCCGCTGAATCTCCGGGGCAATGTCTTCGGGATAATGGGTAACCAGCAGCACTGGACGGCCGGCGCGGGCGAGGGCGCTCATCGTTTGCCGAACATAGTACATACCCTCGGGGTCGAGTCCCGTACAAGGTTCGTCGAAGATGAGGACGTCCGGGTCGTGCACGAGCGCCCGGGCGATGAGCACGCGCCGCGCCTGGCCCGTGGATAGCGTGAGAATATCCCGCTCGGCCAAGTCGCCGATGCCCAGCTCGTTCATGATCGCCCGGGCGCGGGCGCGTTGTCCGTCGGTCACCGTGCAACGCTGGGGTATCCCCAGCGAGCCGAACAGGCCGCCGGCCACGATATCCTGGGCCGGCACATGCACGCGAATCTGATCCTGCATGGTGGAGGACACCACGCCCAGCGCTCGCTTGATGTCGGCCAAGGTGACGCGCGCATCGCCCCGAAAAAGCACGGGGGCCTCGTCGCGGTGCAGCGGGTGTACCTCGCGGGTGATGAGGCCGATGAAGGTCGACTTCCCCGAGCCGTTGGGCCCCAGCAGTGCCACCGATTCTCCCTCGGCAAGGGAGAACTCATCCACCGCGAGAATCTCGCGGCCCGCGCGGCGCACATGGGCGTCGCGGATACGCAGCAGCGGCGACAGGTCCGTCATGGCTTTCTCCTCCTACAAGAAAGCGCCCGCACGGATGCGCGGGCGCTTCGTTCTTCTCTCATTCGCAAGGACTTCCTCGCAGCGGCGGGAGCGTCGCCTTACTCGGCAGCTCCCTCAGCCGGCTGGGCACCATCGACGGCACCCTCAGTCGGCTGCTCGGCGGCGGCGTCATCGCCAGCAGGTGCGGCGCCCTCAGCGTCGGCAGCGGCCTCGTCAGCGGCGGCTGCGGCGGCGTCCTCGGCACCTTCAGCGCCCTCGTCGACGCCCTCGGCTACGGGAGCCTCAGCGCCCTCGCCTTCGCCCTCGGCGGTTTCCTCATCCAGCACGATGGGGTTGCCATCGGCATCGACGGCCGTCACACCCGTGCCATCCGTGGAGGTCTCCGTCTTGGAGTAGTTCGCCATATCGACGTAGTAGGGCAGCCCCTCGGGCATGTCGTTGATCTGGATATCGGCGGCGTTGCGCTGCTCCTCCAGCCACGTGTAGTAGGCGTTGGACTGGTTGGAAGACTGCAGCATGGTGCGGACAGAGTCCTGGAACTCCGTCGGCAGCTGATCGAGGCTCGTCAGCTCTTCCGGCGCCTCGAACACATCGGTGCACTGGATGATGTGGATGCCGTACGTGCTGGTCACCAGCCCGCTCACGTCGCCCTTGTTCAGGTCGGCCAGGGCCGTGGTGTACTCGGTCACGAGGTTGGACAGGCGGTCCCAACCCACGTTGCCGCCCTCGGCGGCGGAAGCGGTGTCCTTGGAATAGGACTCGGCAGCCGTGGCGAAGTCGAGCTCGCCGGCGTTGATCTTGTCGAGCACTTCCTGGGCCTGAGCCTCGTCGGAGGCCTCGAACAGGATGTGCGAGGACTTCTTCGCGCCGTCGTAGGAGCTCACGTAGGTTTTCGCGCTCTCGAGCACTTCCTCGTCCGTGGGCTCGGCAGCGCCTTCGCCCACCTTCTCCTGCAGCTGCTGGGACACCAGAGACAGCGCGATGTTGTCGCGATACTCGTCCTCGGTCATGCCCACGGCCTCGAGGGCCTCGGCCCAGGCACTATCAGAATCATAGTGGCCACGCATGGTTTCCACGTACTGATCGATCTCGGTGGGATCGGCGGTAATGCCCTCGGCCTCGCCGCCCTGCTTCACCAGCTCCTGGTCGACGAAGGAGTTGACGATCTCCTCGCGCACCGACTCGGGCGTGTAATCGTTGTCGGCGAGCCACTGGCCCCAGGCGTCCTCCTCAGTGAGGCTCATCTGGGCGCGGATGTCCTGGATGGCCTGCGTGACCTTGTCTTCGGGAATCTCCACCCCGTTGACCGTGGCCGCGACACCGCCCGTATAGGTGGGCGTATCGCTGGTCTGCTCGGAGCACCCGACGATACCCAGGGCGCACACAGCCGCCAAACCAACGGAAGCAAGCGATTTCGCAAAAGACAGCTTCTTCATAAGCACCTTCCTCATAGGCAACGGGGACGGCCGAGGTTCAATTCACGATGGCGTTTTGAGACAGTCCCCGATAAGTTCAAAAGGCATTTTCCCACGCATGACGGCACGGTAACATCCGCCGCACAATTTGCCCACTTTTGATTCACGGTACGTCAATGAGAACGAGGAAGAAATCCCACTTCAAAGCTTATGAATTGGGTCATATTCGGATATTTTGACTCGCACAATTTCCCATACAGAAAGGGGGCGACCAAGGTCGCCCCCTACGGGTGGGTATGTGGCTCGGCCATAAGGTACGGGTTAGTTCTTCTTCGCCTTCTTGCGGTCGGTGGCGGAGAGCAGGCGCTTGCGCAGGCGGACGGACTGCGGGGTGACCTCCACCAGCTCGTCGTCCTCGATGTATTCCAGGGCCTCTTCCAAGGTGAAGGTGATGGGCGGCGTCAGCTGGATGGCCTTGTCGGCCGAGCTGGAACGCTGGTTGCCCAGGTTCTTCGTCTTCTCGACGTTCACCACCATGTCGCCTTCCTTGGCGGACTCGCCCACGATCATGCCCTCGTAGCAGTCGTCGCCCGGCGCCACGAACAGGCGCCCGCGCTCCTGCAGCGTGTCCAGCGCGTAGGCCACGGCCTTGCCGGTGGACATGGCGATCATGCCGCCGTTCTTGCGGCCCGCCATCTCGCCGGTGTAGGGGCCGTACTCCTTGAAGTGGTGGAACAGCATGGCCTCGCCGTGGGTGGCGTTCAGGATGCGTGTCTTCAGGCCCATGGTGCCGCGCGAGGGGATGGAGAAGGAGAGGTGCGTCATGGTCTCATCGGAGGCCATGTGCTCCATGATGCCGCCGGCGGTGCCCATGACCTCGATGGCCTTGCCCGCGTACTCGTTGGGCACGTCCACCGTGGCCTCCTCGATGGGCTCGAGCTTCGTGCCGTCCTCGGCGGTCTTGTATACCACGCGGGGGCGGCCCACCTGGAACTCGAAGCCCTCGCGGCGCATGGTTTCCATAAGCACGGACAAGTGCAGCACGCCGCGGCCGGCCACCTCAATGCCGGACTTGTCCTCCAGCTCGTTGATGCGCATGGAGATGTTGCTCTCCTTCTCGCGCATGAGGCGCTCCTTCAATTGGCGGCCGCCGACGATCTCGCCCTCGCGACCCACCAAGGGACTCGTGGACGCCTCGAAGACGACGGCCATGGTGGGCTCCTCCACGGCGATGGGCGCCATCTCGGTGACGGGGCTTTCCGGATCGGTGATGATGTCGCCGATGTCGGCGTCCTCGATGCCGATGACGGCCACGATATCGCCGGCATCAGCGGCGGCGACCTCGGCCTTGCCAAGGTTTTCGAAGGTGTACACCTTGCGAATCTGCGCGCGGCGCTCGGCCCCGTCGGGCTTCACAACGAGCACCTGCTCCTTCTCGTGCAGCGTGCCGGAGGACAAGCGTCCCACGCCGATGCGGCCCTCGTAGCTGGAGTGGTCCACCGTGCAAATTTGCAGAGCCACCGGGCCGTCGATGTCCACGTCCGGGGCGGGAATCTCGTCCAGAATAGTGTCGAGCAGCGGCACCATGTCCATGTTGCCGTCGTCGGGCTCGCGGCGGGCGTAGCCGTTCACGGCCGAGGCGTACACCACGGGGAAGTCGAGCTGCTCGTCGCTGGCGCCCAGTTCCACCATGAGGTCGAAGACCTTGTCCACGGCGCCCTCGGGGTCGGCGTTGGGACGGTCGATCTTGTTCACGACCACCACAATGCGCAGGCCGCGCTCGAGCGCATGGGAAAGCACGAAGCGGGTCTGGGGCTTGGGGCCCTCGTAGGCATCGACGATGAGCAGGGCGCCGTCGGCCATGTTGAGCACGCGTTCCACCTCGCCACCGAAGTCGGCATGGCCCGGCGTGTCGATGACGTTGATCTTCACGCCCTTGTAGGTGATGGAGATGTTCTTGGAAAGGATGGTGATGCCGCGCTCGCGCTCCTGATCGTTGGAATCGAGGACGCGTTCTTCCACCTGCTGGTTCTCGCGGAAGACGTGGGAAGCCCACAGAAGACGGTCTACGAGAGTGGTCTTGCCGTGGTCGACGTGGGCGATGATAGCGACGTTGCGGATGTTCTCTTGCTTCATGAATCTTCTTTCGGTTCGTTTTTGGGCGCAGAAATTATAGCGCTTTGCGGGGGCAATAGCGGGAAATGGCCGCAGACGGCACCGGGACGACAAACGGGCGCGGCAGAAGGGGTACGATGCGCACGGCCGGACGAGACGGCGGGAGCAACTACTCCTCGAGGAGAGCCTCGTACTCCTTGCGTTCCTCGGTGAGCTTCGCCAAGTGCTCGTTCAACGTGTTGAGATTGCGCTGGGCACCGAGAAACTGGATGATGCCCCACACGGTGGCGGTGCCGGCGACGGCGGCGATCATGCCGAGGATGCCGAAAGGCCGCCGGATGGTGAGCAGCGTGGCCACCGCGCCAATGGCCGCCATGGCCAGGCCGTTGCGGCGCTCATCGGAGACGGTATCGCGCTGGGCCACCAGCTGGGCGCGGGCGGCGGCGATGCCAGCGAGGCGCGCCTTGATCTCGGCCTCGGTGAGGTATTCCACTTCCACGCCATCTTCGACCTCGGTCCAGGCACGCGCGGCGCCGGATGAGGAGGATGCGCCGGACGAGCTGCCGGAGCGCGCGCCGCGGCCGCCGCGGCCGCCGCTGGCGCCCGAAGACAGCAGGTCGTAAGCCTCCTGCAGGCGTTTGAACTGCTCCGTGGCGCGGCTTTGCAGCTTCTCGTTGCCCGCGAACTTGTCCGGGTGCAGAATCTGCACCGTTTCGCGGTAGGCAATTTTGATGTCATCGGCTGTGGCGTCGTCTTCCAGACCGAGTATATGCAGGGCTTCAGTTCTGTTCATGGGCAAAGCCTAACATGATTTTACGGCCCATGCCAGCAGAACCGTTGTGATCACCAAAGGTACGAGATCGGCCGCGTTGCCCGTGAGATAGGTAGAAGGCAGCACGCCGCCTGTCAGCAGAAGAGGGCCCCAGAACAACAGATCGAAAAGGCCGTGAGCGATTACGGGTGCCACCAGGGAAAGCGCCCGCTGCGGGAGAGGACGCGAGCCGTAGGGGCTACGAACGACGAGCAGCGCCATGACAGCCCCGAACAACGTCGACTGCGTCACCTTGAAAACGCCCTGGATCGCAGCAACACCAATGTCGGCTCCTGGCGCCATCAGCGATCCTTCAGGGAACAGGTGGGCCAATCCGAATATGAGGGAACTCGTCATTACCGCGAAACCGACGGGATCAACGACAGCGCGTAAGCCGGCGAACCGATGGGCGCGCAATGCTCTTCTTGGGTATGCTTCATTCCGGCGACGCGCCCAAGACAGGCATGCCCACAACAACACGCCGCGGAAAAGCACCTCTTCCACCGCCGCCGCCTCCCAAGCCTCGGCAAGCAACGCACCACAGCGCGCCAGCTGCACTGCTTGCGAACCTCCGTCGGCCCACCACTGACCAAGGCCGCCCACGACGCCGGCGAGCAGCACCAAGACGAGCGCAGGCCCAAAGCCACGCGGTATGATTTTGGTATTTCCCATGGCGCATCATTATAATAGGTGCGCCTCTTTGACTGCGCCGGCACCTTTCAGCCGGCCTCGCGAAAGGATCCCCATGAAGCCTATGCCCTCCGTTACCGCCTTTGCGTTGAAGGTGGCAGCTATCGTGGGCATGACGTGCAACCATATTGCCAACGTGTTCGGCAGCGAGCTGCCAGAGGGCGCCATGGTCGCTTTGTATTCTTTGGGCGGCCTCACCTTCCCCATTATGGCGTATCTGCTGTGCGAAGGGTATCGACACACCTCCAGCGTGCGACGTTATGCAGAGCGACTCGCCGTGTTCGCAGTTGTCTCGCAAATTCCCTATTCGCTGCTGTTCGGAGCGACGGGCAACGTGCTTATTACGCTGCTTATCGGGCTCGGGATGCTGTGGCTTGTCGACCACCAGCGGCAGAATCTCGCCCTGTGCGCGCTGGGCCTCCTTGGAGGGCTGGCCGTCAGTTCCTTTTGCGACTGGGGCATTATCGGGCCGCTTATGATTCTGCTTTTCTGGCATTTTCACGATCGGCCACGCGGGGTAGCGCTCGCGATGCTCGTACCTTTTTTGGGCCTAGGACTGCCGGCTCTTTCATGGGCGATCAGCGATCCTGTACCGCTGAGCCTGGGCGTGCTCGGCTATTACACCGTTGGGTTCGGGTTGGCAACAGCGCTCATGCTGAACTACAACGGCCAGCGAGGCCGACCGTTGAAATGGTTCTTCTATGGGTACTACCCTGGGCATCTTCTAGCACTGTGGGCGCTGGCGCAAGCGCTTGCCCTCTAGCTGAAACGCCAAACCCTGGGGGCGCGGCCGCCCTTCAGAAGCTTTCCCTTTAAAGCAAGGCTAAAGCGCTTGATGCCCGGCATTTGGAACGGCGACGGCATCAGCCTCGACAGCACTATTGCCCAGCACCTGGCTTTCGAATGTGGCCAGCTGCTGCGCCATCACGAGGCGCCGGCGCACGGCGACAACGCCCCACAGTGCCGTTCCAATAGCCCCCAGACCCGCGACCCAAGGAGCCGGATCAACCGGAGCATCGAAAGCCCCCATGGGAACGTCCTCTTCGGCGATAGCTTCGGCGCCGCCGACCCGAGCAACCATCGGTGTTGCGTCATCGTCGATGGAAACCGTCTCGGCTGCAGGCTGCTCGGCGGGAGCCGTTTCAGCAAGCACGACCTTCGCAGTGCCGGCCTGGGGCGCGGGCTCGGACACGGTCGTGCGCTCGCCCGCGTTGAACCCGCCGCCGTTGGCACCAGCAGCGTTATCGTTGTTCTGGGCATTGCTCTGCGACTGCTGAGGTGTGGACGGCGCGGGAACCTTGATGCTTGGTACCTTCGGGGTTTCGTTATCGGAAGGTGCCTGCGGCTTCACGCCACCGTTGTTGTCGACCGACCCGTTACCATCATCATCGGGAACGACGGGCTTGTCGGTAGGATCGTTATCTCCAGGGTTTTCGGGCCTGACCGGCTCTTCGGCTTTCTTTTCGTAGACCAAGGTCATGCCGGAAACGGAGGATCGCGCGAGAGGTTCAGCCGCTACCGTAACGGACTCGCCGCCGTTCTTCTCTGTAGTTAGATCTTTCGAATATTCGTAGCCTTCGATGTCGATGATTTGGTCGTCCGCAGCTATCTCCGACCCAACGGCAGCCAAAATGGTGCGCGTGTCGGTCTTGTTGCCCTGATCATCTACATCGCCCACAGCAAGTGCATTGCCCTCGGCGTCAATGTAGCGGACATCGAAATTCACCAGCTGATCGCACAGTTCTCCGTCGAGGTGCCACGTATGCCCTGCCGCTGCATAATCAGTCGCTCCGGAGCACACCTTAAGGGAAGTCCACTTCGCAGCACTCAGGCTCAGTGCTTGGGCACCAGGGTAATAGTTGATCGACCGCAAAGCCGTGTCTATCTGACTTTGCATAGCTTCAAGCTCAGGTTGGTCAACCTCGTAATTCAAGGGCTTTTCACTCGGTTTCGCAATGCCTTCCAATGCAATGACGCCTACCGTGAACCAGCCCTCCCGGTTAACCTCCAACCCGGCCGCCTTCGCCGTATCCAGAGCCGGCCCACTTAAATGCAGGTACACGAAGACGTTCGATCCCGCCTCGGGCTCCTCGGGTGCAGGCAAAACAAGGTGCTCAGTAGCCGCATCGACGCCGTCGGCCTCTTCTGCCAGGGCAGTGCCGGGAAGCACCGTCAGATTCAAAAATGTCAGAGCGAGCAATGCGGCCAAGCCGTCAGCCAAAACCCGCATCGCCAAACCCATTCCTTTATTGGTAAACCGCGTGATGTCTCCCACGATCATCACCCGCTTCCTTCCCATTTCAACATCTCGCTAAAGATGATCCAAGTTTACCAAATATTGACAGAATTATCAGCTCGTCAACCGCATTATTCGGCCTGGGAGACGCCAAACTCACGCATCAGCTCATCCCGGTAGCTCTCATCCACAGCTGCACGTCGAGCGTCGTCGAGCCGTTCGGCGCCCAAAAGCAACGCCATCAGCGAAGCAACCTCGCTAGCCGCTTCCGCGCGGCCCTCGGCCAGGCCCTGCTCCCGGCCCTCGGCCAGGCCTTGCTCTCGGCCCTCCGCCAGGCCCTGCTCAAGTCCCTCGGCCAGGCCCTGTTCAAGCCCCATCTGGAGGCCGATTATCTGACCGCGCTCTTGTCCCTTTTTCTCAGCAATGCGCCTTTGAATTTCCATGTCTTCCTCAAACGTCAGCAACGCCATCTTCTCCTTCCGCCAATTCTCGTTTTTGTTGGCCTTTTTCACCGCAACGGCAAGCTGGCCCATAAGCGGATCTTCCCCGGCTTCCCCCGTCCAAACATAGTGTAGCAGGTTCCGCAAGCGCCCCTCGGGGAGCTTGCCCCAAGCAGGGGCGGATAGGGCTTTCCAAAGAAAGCCATGACCGATGCGCGCACTGGGTTTCTCCAAGCAGTTCACATCGAGCGTATACACAGGAAATCCTTCATCGAACGGATCGTGCATGCAGATGAAAACAATGATACAAGGAGGTAGCTCTTCGTAACCTTCTCCCTTCCGCAGAGTCAGCGTATCCAACGCTCCCTTGTAGTACCGCATTCTCCGTCCGAGGTCTTCTCGCTTGGTTGTCTGCATCTCAATATCGTAGATCTCGTTTTTCGTCTTCACGAAGGCATCGAGACGCACGCCGTGATTGGTGAGTGTTGGGCGAACGTCGTCTTCGGTGACGATATACTCGATATCTGCTATTGACTCGTCTAGGATAATTTCAATCACTTCGCGGCACAGCTCTTTATCCGTCATCAAAAGATCGAACATAGGCCAGTCGCTAAACTCGAGCATGCCGTCTTTCATAGGGCTCTCCTTTTTGCAATCCATTGTTAGAAGAACCCACCCTACTCGATCACGACCGCAGAAATGACGCGGGAATGTCCCGATCCGTTCCCCGCGCCGACCCCGACGGAGTCGCAAAACGCCCGGAAGACGCCCCAGAACCGCACGTAAGCCGCAGTCATACGAGAGAGGGGGCCGGCTGCCTGGGCATCGGCTGCCTCGGATCGTTGGCTATGTCCTGGGTCTAGCGCCCCCACGCCGCCAGCATGGCGGCCAGCAGTCCATCGCCCCGAGCGACTTCGCGCTCATCCCGAAAGTTCTCAATGAGTTCGACGCATGCGAGCACGCGAACAAGGACAAGCTGGGCAACAAAAAACCCCTCTTTGGAAAGGAAATCGAAAACACCGTCTACCTGGTGACGGCCCAGAGGGGGAAGGGGAAGCTGGAAGTTAAGACGATGTGGGAGGCGCAGCGGTCGGGTGCCTCGTGCTAGCCGCGAGCGACTCCCTTGGGCCTACGTCCGAAACGACCCCGACGATATCCTCAAGGCCTCGACGTTTCTCCATGATACAACTTTCCAACTCCTCCACGCTGGGAAGCTCAAACTGGTAACGAGATGCAAACATCTGCCGACCATCGGCGAGAGTCGAGTACTTCGCGATGGCTTCGTTTTTCTCCGAACACAGAATAAGGCCAATCGTGGGATTGTCGTCTGGGCGCCGCATAAGATCATCGAACATGCGAATATAGCTGTCCATTTGACCAACATCCCCATGGGTGAGCTTTCCCACCTTCAGGTCGATGAGCACGTAGCACTTTAAGACGCTGTGATAAAATACCAGGTCGACATAGAAGTCCTCGTCATCGTAGCGCATCAGCTTCTGTCGGGCAACAAAACAAAAGCCCCGGCCCAATTCGAGAAGAAACTGCTGAAGGTGGTCGATGAGCGCCTGTTCCAGCCCTGACTCATGAAGGGCCGGATAGTCCTTGAGATCAATGAACTCGAGGACATAGGGGTCTTTGATGAACTGCTCGGGTTTCATTGCCGCAAGCCTGTTGGCCGCCTCGGCAACGACCGATTCCTTTTCTGAGCTCGCCAAAAGCCGCTCGTAGTACAAAGTTGAGATTTGACGCTCGAGCTGACGGCTTGACCAATGGTTCCTCAGAGCTTCCTCGATGTACCATTCACGAGCCTCGGAATTTTCAACGCGAAGGAGGGCTCGGTAATGCGTCCACGTCAAATGCGAACGCAATGCGTTCGCATTTGGAAACAGGTCGTAGAACCTCTTCATTTGCTGAAGGTTGCGCACGCTATAGCCCTTTCCAAACTCAGCGGTAAGCCGTTCCGACACGCCCTTCAGCACTCCCTTCCCGTAAGCGCCGCGCTTCTGCCCCTCTTGCTCATCCTCGACAATCGCACGCCCGATCTGCCAGTAGGCAAGCACCATGGCGGAGTTGACGGCCGCATGGGCACGGGCGCGCGAATCCAGGAGAATCGACCGAATAGAGTCGTAGAGATCGCGGCCCGCAGCAAGCGCGCTCAACTTTTCTTCTTTGCCCATAGAATCCTCCCTCGCCGCTATAAGTAAGCGGGATCCGTCATCCCCTCCGGAATTGCAGGCCGCCCTTCTTCCGGCTACCCTAGCAGAGCACGACCGCGGAAATGACGCGGGAATGCCCCGATCCGTTCCCCGCGCCGACCGCGACGGAGTCGCAAAACGTCTGGAAAGCGCCCCAAAACCGCACTTGGGCCGCAGCCTCACGAGAGACAAGATCCTAGTCCGTCGAAGCACCGACCCCCTCAGGTCGTTAGCTATGTCTTGCCGGCGGGTCGCCCCTACGCCACCAGCAGGGCGACCAGGTCCTCGCGGGACGCGAACGGGCGCGGCTCGGCCCCGGATCGTGGGCGGGGACGACCTCGCCCTCCCAGTCGTCGCCGTTGCGGTCGAACTTGCGGGATCGCATCACCCAGCGGAACGCGGAGCGCGCCCGCTCGTCCAGGGCGGCCACCTCGTCGGGGAACGCCATGTCGGCATGGCATTTGAGGAACCTACAAGACGAAGCCTTTTTGCATTAATGAAGACGGATCATTTCACAGCTACGTATTTCTATCTTGCTGCTACAATCTTAACGTATGAAACGTTGCACAGGGAACATAACATTCGGAGCTGAATCCAACATATGGCCGCACGAGATGGAAACGGCCAAGGCCCTAGCCCTCGCTGGCTACGACATAGTGTTCGTGGATCGGCCGGGCAAGCAGGGCGAGCGAGTAGCCGACATCCTCATGGACGGCGACACCTGGGAGATGAAGTCGCCGAGGTCGGATTCGCTCAAGGCCATCGAGGGGAACGTGAAGCGCGCCCGCAACCAATCGCCCTGCGTCGTCCTCGACTCTAGGCGCATGAGAAAAGTCCCGGGCGCCGCAATCGAGAGGGAGCTGAGAAGGTGCGCGAAGACCATCAAGGGGATAAGGCGCCTCCTGTTCGTCGGCCGACACGGAGGCATCACAACCATTCTTCGAATCTGTGGTATGATTGCGCCAGCAAACGCCCGAACGGTACGCAGTTTACCTTCCTCGGGCGTTTTTTTGCTGCTTCCCTTGGTTTAGTAAAACGACCTTGCACTACACAAGCTTCCGGTGTACTTGTTTGAGCGGCTCGGATCTCCTTTGGGCGTAAGGAAAGCGCCGGATATATGTGAAATACTCACCAATCGGGCGCTTTGCTGCAAGTTATTTTAACACGGCTATTTAATCCTGAGAACCCCTCCGGAGCGGTCCACAAACAACAGCCTTCTTACAGAGGCCAAGGATCCGGCCCACTTCCTCACCTCCTTGAGCACCGCCTCCTCGCGAGCGCCTTTCATGCGCCGACAATCGAAGATGACGTCCCGAGACTGGTGCAGTGCGGCGCGCAGGTGCTTCTGGACAACGCGAAGGTTTGCCGAGGTAGGCGACTTCACCTCCCAGAGAACACCGTCGGCGATAAAATCCGCCGACTTTGCCCTGTTCCCCTGCGTGCGTGACACGAACTCCACATCCATCCCGACATCGGCCAGAGCACGCGCGGTCGCCATCTCATGGGGAAGAATATTCAAATTCGAGGGAGCAACTATTGTGCCTTGTTTATTTTTCATGCAAACAGTATAGTCGTTTTCTCTTCCTGACAAGCTCACGCCAACATCAATAGGTAAGGGTTGTTGGAAGGTCTCCAAAAAAGACGATCCTCCTAGGTCAGCGCTTATCTTCCTCTTAGCCAATCATCATCCTGCCGCACCTTGCTCTTGAAAACGACCGACGCGCTGCCTCTGCCGAATAGCGCCCGCGCGACGGCAGCTAAAGGAGAAAAGGCGTCTCCAATAAGATCGTGCCCAATCATGAACCACCCCTCAAAGGGGTGGTTTGCTCTGGGCCTATAAGGCCGAGGG
>OGDN01000168.1_pt1 | contig 132109 bp, 118 predicted proteins | sample 1570271 | NCBI WGS metagenome assembly OGDN01 (sample SAMEA4384481, study PRJEB24528) | human gut metagenome
AGGCAATCCGCTGTATCCGTGTCCAGTCGCTTATCAATGAAGAATTCGGGTTCCTGGACAAGAACAAACAAAAGGTCGATTTCCTCGCCTACTTCCGAACAAAGGCACGGGAGAAGTATGAGAAATGGGATTGCGTCTACAATCACTTCGAGAAATTTGTCGGTGGCAAATGCACCTGAGCTACGAAAAACATCTTCGACCCTACGTTCTCAAACCAGCAGCTGTTATCGCGTTGATTGCCTTTATAGATTTCAAAACCGCACCACTGTTTCGAATATTCCAAATTGGTATAAGTCTCGGTATCGACTCTCCACAAACTGTAACCTGAACCATATTCGGTCTCATCGCCATCGAGGAAATAACCGCCGTTGGCCTGCATGAACAACTTGCCGTCATAAATATGAAATCCGCTGGGCCAGGAAGGCAGGTTGGCTGAGCCGCCCCAATGATTGATGTCGACCAGCATACGGGGATTCACGCCCTCCTCGATGGGCTGCGACAGGTCAAAGATACAGGGCTCTACTCCATGTACACCATCATCGGCTCGGAAATAGAGAATATCGCCATACGTTTCGCCCATGGCAAACTGTGTACCGGTGGGAAGTCCATCGGTTTCACCCGTAGCAAAATCAAATCCAATCCATTTCGTCCCGGCCTCGGTTCCGTCCGATACCCATATCTCACTACCCATATCGGTCGTACCGGTTACTTCCGAAACAGTCTCGGCCCGGAATACCACCCACTTGTCATTGACCGGAGTCAGCCAGTCGATGGCTGCCGATGCCGTTTTATAATTACCGGTCTGAGCCTTCGGATTGATATTCTTTACCGGTTTCGTCCCCCCGGGAGTACCGTCCGAAACATAGAGTGTTTCGTTCATCTCCAAGTTGTAGCTTACGAAGAAAGCCAGCCCGTTGGCCTCGACAATAACACCGGCATCGCCATCGTAATTGTCCTGACGGGTAGGCGTATTGCCCAACCTTACGGTTCCCTCCTCGGTACCGTCGGTAATCCACAGCCACTTCTCAGGCTCGATTCCAACAGTAGGCACAAATTCGCTCTCCTCGTCCATAGCAAAGAACATCACCTTGTCTTGAAACTTCGACAAGCCAAAAGCTCCGCAACCTCCAGCACCCGGATAAATCTCTTTCACCATATAAGTACCGGCCTCGGTACCGTCCGATACCCACACCTCGGTACCACTCTCGGGAGTCTCGGCCACAAAGAAAACACGATTGCCTACGGCGGTCAGATAAGAGGGATTACTCCCTTCCGACCCGGCATTGATATCTTTTACCATACGGGTAGTTTCGGGAGTCAAGCCCGACACCCAAAGCTCGTCGCCATGCTCTGCCGTCTTTGCCGTAAAAAACAGCAAATTGTTGTCGGTCTTTACAATAGGTTTCTTGTTTTGTGTTTTATTGTCGGCATTTTCCGAGGTCAGCTCTACTCCATCGGGAGTCAAAGCGATCATGCCCTCCGGCAATACCACATCTGCAGCATTTATTGCGCACGCAGACAATAGTGCAACTGCACTGATAAGATGCTTATTCATGATATAAAATTTAGATTAACATTTTATTTATCTTTCTGTGACAAAAATACAATATCCTATATCGATAGGAAATGTAAGAAATATGTTTTTTGATGTACAAAAATAGGATTATCTTTTCAATCTACATCTCTACAAGCAAAATTCCGCCTCTCTTGAAAGAGGCGGAATAAACCAATAAGAATCTAATAACAAATCACTTACCTATATACACACTCGTATTCTTCTTCGGGATACTTGTCTTACCAGAATGAACTGAATGTAAAATTCTTGCCTTCCAATCGCATCAAGACCACATTCATGAAATACTCGACCTCGCCGTGTGTCTTGGCTTTGCCGTACAGTTCGATATGCTTGTGTACGGCCGGGAGCAGTGCTTGCGCCTTGTCCAGATTGATATTCAGTAAAATCTGCATGGTCTCCTTGTTGACATTCACGTCGGGCGAAAGCATACCCTCTGCCAGTATTTGGCGGGCAGCCTCATTGCCAAATGCGTCGTAAAGGGCTCCGGCCAGATACAAACGAGCGGGCTCATAAGTCTGTGCAGATAATCGGCGGGTCAGCTCTTGTTCGTAAGGCTGCAACGATTCGCGCGAAACAAAAAGCCCCAAAGCGGCCCAATAACCGACAATGTCATTACCGGCATCGAGCAACGACACCTGTTCGGCTATCGCCTCCTGCCCCATTCCACACAACAACGCGGTGTGCAATACTTGCTCTACGGGGTATATCGAGTCGTTCTGACGTAATTCATAAGGTATATAGCGATCGGAATACTGCGCGTATCCATATTCTGGTATAAAATGGGCATCGCGCGTAGCGATGATATGCTCTTCCATTTTCTTTCTGAGCCGCAGCAATATCTCTTTATATTCGGGGCGATGGGCCAGATTGACCATTTCCCACTTGTCTTGCTGCAAATCATACAGATACTCGGCCTCACGAGGTTTCATTATGGCAGCCTGCCCCTCGTTCATCACTCCCGAAGCATAGTCTTTCCGCATGATTTTCTGTATATCGCTATGGTCGTAATAGCTCATCCAGCGAATCCAAGGCTGATGACAAGTAAAAACCCGGGTATACATGTAGCGGCCATCGGTCACCGAGCGAGAAAGTTCGTTGTTCGAGTCGAGACCATCGCAAGCGCCATAGACATATTCCTTCTCTTGGGCCGGATGCTCTCCCATGAACGGGGTTCCCTCGATATACTCGGGTATTTCTACACCGGCCAAGGCCAGAACGGTAGCCCCGAAATCCTCGAAGCTGACCAACCGGTCGGTCACGACTCCGCTGCCCCAAGGCGACAGATGTTTGTACATCTCGGGCACCCACACAATGAACGGTACCCGATAGCCCAACCCCAGCGAACTGCCTTTGCCCCGGGGGATACCCTCGCCATGATCCGAAAAACAGAAGACAATTGTACTGTCTTTCAACCCCTCTCGCTCCAACCGAGCCAAAATCCGTTCAAACTGCTGGTCGGTCAACGAGATGGAATTATAGACGCGCGACATCTGCCGGCGCATCTCGGGAGTATCCCGATAAAAGTCGGGCATATCAAAGGGAGCATCGGTTGCCGTTACCCAGTCGGAATCCAAATGCTGAAGCACTTGCTTTTCATAATAATTCCAGGGATTTGTCATGGTGCGGGACTGATGGCTGTGCGGGCTGTTGAAGACGGCAAAGAAGGGCTGGCCCGGCTTGCGTTTCCACCAGCCGGCTTTACCCGAACTCTCGTCCCACGACTCGGCTATCATCTCTTTCTCCCGAGCATTATTATAATCGGTCTTATAATTGTTACTGGTATAATAGCCTGCATCACGCAAATACTTGGGAAATCCGTGTACGAAATCGGGTATCGGATACTGGCTGCGATGGTTGCCTGTACCCATGGTAGCAGGAGTCATTCCCGTAATCAGGCAAAATCGGCTCGGCGACGATACGGTTCCCGTCGAAAAAGCCGACGTAAAACGCACTCCGTCGGCAGCCAAACGATCCATGGTCGGAGTCTTGGCTAACGAGTCGCCATAACAGCCTATAAACTGGGGCGATGTATCTTCGTATGTGAGCCACAAGATATTGGGACGAGGCTCTTCTCCCCTCTGCTGGGCAGCCGAAGCAACTGCCGTACCGGTCAGCAAGGCCGATATGCAACTTATACAAGACAATCTTTTCATATTGTTACAGTATTAACTTCATAACCGATTTATACACATTCTCTCCTTGCTGTTGTTTAACACTCAACAGAAGAATCTCTTTCTCATTGGAAATATTGCAAGGCAACAAACCATGATTTATACCTTTGTCCGCACAATCCAGAGTTCCCCGATAAAGGCAACGCCCGGTCATATCATAGACATCGACATACACGGGAGAAGACGACGAAGTCTTCCACACCAAAGAGAGTTGACCTGTTTCAAACGCCGCCTGTAACAGTTCAAACCCGGAATCCTGCTCGAGCCTATTTACAGCCGAACTTTCTACCGGGACCAATTGCCAAACGAAATGTTGCTTTCCGTTCCACTGCCACTGCGAGATAACGGCACCTTCGTTTTTAGACTGCGAATTTACTTGTAACGGCTGTCCGGTCGATTTATTTTCAAGAAAAAATCCTGTACGATACTGACGCAAACTCCATAATTGGGAATCCCGGCCGTCGAATCCGCTCAAAACGGGACGTACCCCGTTACTCGCTCCCCCGTCTATCGTCAGCACGGATCCCGACCGGGCATGACGAATGGCAAAATAGCCCTGCCCCTGATCGGTCAACAGCCACTCTTCCGACCCATCTGTGGCATAAGTCTGGCTTGTAGACCCGTCGTCGTTTGCTCCAAGGTATCCCAGCGTAAGCCCATTCTTCAGACGAAGTCGCTCCCCACAGACAATCGGAGCCGAAAAGGGATTCTGCAACATATCCCGAATCAACAGTTGCGTCACATTCACCGCCGGTGAAGCGCAATAATTCTTGTCATTCGTCTGCCAATAACTCTTCACTTCATTGATCAGCATCTGAAAATCGGGCATCTTATCACCCATATCCTGAATCATCAATACAGCTTCATTGGCCAACAGATTATCCTCGCCCCGGCTATACTCCTCGATAATCGTTACGGCCTCTTGATAATCGCAATATTTATAAAGAAATGCGGCCAACTTCAACTTGGCGCTTTCGAAGGTCTCTCTTTGATAAAGATCTATGATTTTCTCTTTATCGGCAACAGCCTTTTCGCCCTGCACATAAACCCCTACGGCTGCCCAGTAGCGCACAAGAGGATCGGGTGATGCGAGCAATTCGAGTTGCTGCTCCTTCACGCCCTCTTCTCCAACCAGCATAGCAGCGTCGATTACCGCATCGGCATCGTACTGTTCGCGAACTTCCGCAGCCATAGAGCCTGTACTACGACGCTGCATCTCGAACTCGGGCATAAATCCCAAATCTTTGATTTCCTTGGAATAACGCACCATCTCTTCGCGCAGTTCTGCCAACAGATCGGCATATTGCGGGTCGTCAGCCAGGTTGTTCATTTCCCATCGGTCCGACTCTATATCATACAGATACTCCAACTGCGAGGGCCGATAAGGAGCAGCTTGTGCCTCGGTAAGCCCACCATCGTTCAACTCCCGACGTATGGCCACCATGATATCCGAATTATAGGCATATCCGGTTGTCCGCACCATGGGCAGATAAGGACAGAATACCCTTGTATAGATATATTTGCCTTTGATAACCGAACGGTCTATCCCGGGCGAATCGTCGATTCTGTTTCTCGAACCATGAATATACTCCTGCCCGTCAATCGATGAATCGAAGATGGGCTTTCCCTGCATATAGTCAGGAATCTCGACACCGGCCAACTGCAAAATGGTAGGTGCCACGTCCTCAAAACAGATTTGCCGGTCGGTCACCACCGAGCTACCAAAAGGATTCAAATGCCTCCATTTCTCGGGGAACCATACAATAAACGGAACCCGATAGCCCATGCCTATCGCGGTAGTTTTTCCTCGGGGAATACCCTCGCCGTGATCGGCAAAGACAAAAATAATCGTATTATCGTCCAAGCCATCAGATTTCAACTCGTTCAGTCGCTCCTCGATAAGCTGGTCGGTATAATTGATACAATTCTGAACCCGGGCCATCAGCAATTGCGACTCCTCGCCCGCCTTGTAAAAATCGGGAACCACAGCTGACTCGGGCAAAGTTACCCGATCGTCATCCAACAGCTCATAAACATCGGTCAAATACGAGGAATAGTCGTTTCGCGACACATAACTCTGATGAGAATACATGATATTGAAAACGCTGAAAAACGGCTGGTTTTGCGAACGATTTCGCCAATGAGCCTTAGAAGAGGACTCGTTCCAGGCATCGGAGATGAATGAAGGATTCGACACGTTATAGTCGGTCTTCACATTATTCGACGTATAATATCCGGCTTGACGCAAATAGTACGGGAAGGCCTTTACCTCATCGGGAATCTGTCGTTCATACCTATGGCTGTTTGTGCCCAATATATTGACATCGACCCCTGTAATCAAACAACTGCGCGAAGGCGATGAAACCGTACTATTCGAGAATGCCCAGTTGAAGCGAACACCGCCCGGGTCGTTAGCCAAAGCATCCATGGCTCGGGTATGGGCTCCCTCATTACCATAACAGCCTATAAACTGGGGCGATGTATCTTCGTATGTAAGCCACAGGATATTGGGCCGGTCGTTCTCTTCGGCCGAAGCTAACCCGGTAAAAGCCAGGCAAGTTACCGGCCACACAAATAATCGATGGTTCTTCATAAGCTACTTGATAATTACCTTGTGCGATTCTCTTTCCTGCCCACATACAACCGTCAACAAATAGGTGCCCGGAGTGCAGGCGCTGCAATCGACCGCACCTCCGTTAGTCATCACCTCGCTCTCCAAGCAAAGGCGTCCCGCCTGGTTCCACAAAGTCGCGGTAACCATTTTGTCATCGGGTGAATAGATATATAAGTTCCCCTCTACCGGATTGGGAGATACTTGATAACAGACCTTCTGTTGCGCAGCCTCTACTCCCGTTGAACCCTTGTCACCAAGCAACAAGGCGGCATCGGGTTGAGCCTCGCGATTCTTGCCGGTCACAAACAGATCGCTCTTGCCGTCGCCGTTCATATCTTCGTAAACAATAGAACCATACTCGCCTATGCCCGACAAGACGGTTTTCTCATACAGGTCGAGAGTTTCGTTATAGCGATACAACGAGGTCTCCGACAAGTTGCCCACCAACCCGGCTATAATCAACTCGGGATAAGTATCGGTCTCATGTACGATTCCATAGCAGCGGGTAAAGTTGGGCAAATCTTTATTGCCCACAGAGGTAAACTGCATATCTCCATCATTATGGAAGATTTGGGTAGTCCACGACAGCAGGGCCAAATCCTTATATCCGTCCCGATCAAAATCTCCGGCAATGACTTGCGCCGACCAGGTTTGTGCGGCATACGAACCGCCTTGCTTTTCAAACGACTCTCCGCCCTGGTTTTTATAAACTTCGAGATAGCCACCTGCCGTAGTATAGGTATATCCCCACAAAACCAAATCTTGATAGCCGTCATTGTCCAAATCGGCAGCAAGAATTCCTCCGCCGCAACCGGGTGTCAAGTCGGTCGACATCGGTGAAAAGGTATTATCCCGATTATTCAGATACACACCGGCAAGGGCGCTGCCATCGGCAATCAATCCGTTAATGGCGAAATCGATATAGCCGTCTCGATTGAAATCGGCAGCGACCACGGTCGAGCTCATCTGTTTCGAGGTATTCGAATGCGAATAGACAGCCGGAAGATTATGCCCTGTCAACTCGGTCCATTGTGTTCCCGACGTGCGCTTGAAAACTTTACAGAGAGCCTGCCCTCCGTTCAGTCCGCTCATCAAGAGCTCTTCTTGCCCGTCGTTGTCGATGTCGGCCGAAATGATTGTCGAAGCATCTATGGCCGGAAAGAGCCGATGATCTATTTTTTCAAACCCACCGTTCCCGTCGTTTTGATAAACCCGACACGATGTTCCATCACTGTAAATCAAATCTTTTACTCCATCTCCGTTATAATCGAAAGAAGCCGAGGCTCCAGCAGCCCCCTCAAAATCGATACCCGAATCGACAAAATCGCCTTCGGTCTCTACCGAGAGAGAGGTAAACCAGGTTAAAATCTCATCAGCAACCAGCCGATGCCCCTGTGCATTGGGGTGATTGTTCTGACTCATATATCGGGAAATGTCTTCTCCGGCCAATGCTTTCGCTTTGAACAACGCATACGAATCGACCAACCCCACATGGTAGGTTTCGGCCAGCTCGCGCACCTGCTCGGCATGAGCAGCCAGTGGTGCGGCATCGTCGGTAATATCCTCGGTCGTATCGGGAGTAGGCGTACAAAGGATTACCTTGATATTATTTTCCAACGCCGACTCAATCATCGAAGCCCAATAACTGCGAGCCTCCTCCAAACTCAACGCCCTATCATTCAGCGAATAGTCGATAAACAACAAATCGGGTTTATGAGGCAAAACATCGGACGCAAACCGCTGCGCCCCCTTGCGAGCCGTCTCTCCCCCTATCGAGGTCCGTATGCAATTTATAACCGCATAGGGAAACATCTCTTTCAACGAGTAGTGCATATAGTGAGGATAGGACTCGAAAGTGTGCACCTCCTGCCCGGAAAAATAACCCGTAGGAACACTATGACCGTGAAACACGATATTCAATGTGCGATTGTCGGGCCACTTCTTGTACATCTCAGCCACCATATCGGCCAAATAAGTTTTCTTGTCGGCTATCTGCGCCTGTACGACTGCCGAGAACATCATCAGCAGCATCGACATCAATAAACATACCTTTTTCATAGCATTATTGAGATTTTATTTTCCTCGATTATGATCTGCGGCAAAAAACCATTCAAGTATGGCATCGGCTACAATCCGATGTCCCTGGGCATTCGGATGATTGTTTTGACTCATATATTTCCTGATATCTTCACCAGCCAAGGCCTTCTCTTTGAACAAAGCATAAGAATCGACCAACCCCACATGATAGGTCTCGGCCAACTCGCGCACCTGCCGGGCATGAGCAGCCAGAGGAGCTGCATCGTCGGTAATATCTTCGGTCGTATCGGGGGTAGGTGTAAGCAAAATTACCTTGACTCCCCGTGCCAGAGCTTTCTCAATCATCGATACCCAGGCCGTACGGGCCTCATCGAGCGAAATACCCCGATCGTTCAACGAGTAATCGATAAACAATACATCGGGCAAATAATTCAAGACCGTAGTCTCGAACCGCGCCGCACCCTGCTTGGCATTCTCACCTCCTATCGATGACCTTATGCAGTTGACCACAGCATAAGGATACGACTCCTTGATACCGGCATACACATAATGCGGATACGACTCAAAAGGGTGTACCGTTCCGCCATTGAAATAGCCGGTAGGCACACTATGGCCATGAAAAACCAGATTCTGCATCTTGTTATTAGGCCACTTTTTATAGAGTTCATTCATAAAATCAGAGAGATAAGTAGCTTTATCGGCAATTTGTGCCTGTGCCACAACAACGGCTAGACACAACAGGGAGATTGTTACGATTCGTTTCATGGTATATATCAAATTTTTTTCGAGCAAAATAACAAGATTCTCTATAAATCCAAAATGTAAAGAAGCACGGTTTTGATGTATATTCCCAGCAGATACGGCAACCCTACATTCGGTGTTCACCAATCCCTTATCACCCTGAAATCCAAACATAACAGCCCATTATAGAGCAAATAAAGGAACCAACCGATTACTATCTATCCACTTTCAGAAATTGTACAAGACTACGAAAAGCCAAATGTTCTCCCAGATAACAGACTCGCTGTCTCCCCCACCCGATACGATTTATATCTACCCTTTCAAAACAGATTCAAATCTAATCTAAGGAAAACTAAACCGGGAACCGTTATTCCATGTACAATATTAACTTTGTAATGGCTATCAAAGAATCATCAAAACAATGGAAATCACTCTGTTAATGATGTACATACCAGAAGTTCTGGAGAGAACTCGTGAATGAATGGAAAGCATTTGACAAGTTGGATAAAAAGATACCGAATGAACATAAGCAAAACCAATAACCAATTGTTATACATTATGAAGAATAAAATAAAAACAATCGTATTACTCATGAGTCTTGTTACAACATGGGCCATCGATGCTCAGAATGGGCCAAGAAATAATAACGCGAATTTTCCTGAAGCTGTACCGACAAACAGTAAAGTACAGTTGATAGACCAGAAAGAAGAGGTCTACAAACTCTCGTATCTGAAAGATGTGGTATATGGTCACACCGACAGTGTGGACCTGAAGCTCCAGATCATAACTCCCGAGCCCTACCAATATAATGGAGAAAAGTTTCCCTGCATCATGTACATCAGAGGGTCGGCCTGGATGAAGCAGAATCTGTATACCGATGTCCCCCTTTTGGCTGCCATGGCCCATAGAGGATATGTTGTTGCAATCGTCGAGTACCGCTCTTCTGATATAGCAACATTCCCGGCTCAAAGAAACGACGCTATTGCCGCAGTCAACTTCATGCGGGACAATGCCGACAAATATATGATCGATACTAATAACCTATTCGTCTGGGGGAGCTCTTCCGGCGCACATATCGCCCTGTTTACCGGTCTCGAAATGAAAGACAAAAAGGAGAATGCCGCTGTGCCCGAAATCAATGGCGTGATAGCCTATTTCCCGCCGACCGACATACTTCACCTGCACGAAGATCCGACTGCCGCCTCCAAGGGAGATGCAAACAGCCCGGAGGGTCTCTTGCTCGGAAAGGTAGCGATGTGGGATGCGCCAGAGAAGGCCAAAGAGGCAAGCCCGCTATACTATATAAAAGACAATCCCAACATGCCTCCTGTCTTCCTGGCTCACGGTACGAAAGACCGGGTCGTTCCTTTTTCGCAATCAGATGCCTTGGCCAATGAAATGGAAAAGTATGGTCGCGAATATGAGTTCTATGCCTTGCGCAATGCCGATCACGGCAGCTGGCAATTCTGGACCAAGGAGATGCTCGATAAGGTAGACGGCTTTATAAAAAAGCATCTGAAAAAATAAGCACCCCACTCTCTCCCGACACGATGGCTACAATAAGCAATGTATCAGCTCTCCGATATGTCCCCGACTCTCGATGAAGCCGAACCGGGCCTTGCCCAGAGCCTGATACATTGCCTTATGTGCCATCCCTGCGGGATGCCGTCTTCCTTCTTCAAATCCGCCAGTAAATGTATGTTCTGAAAATAGATCAGAATCATAGATATTAAATTCCCACGCGATGGGATAAAACATTTCATTCTTACCTCAACTGCATGAATGGCAGTTCGGGTCAATAATCCTCCGTTTCATGCTGTTGTCTTGGGTTGTTTGCCTGGTATATGTTCCGCTTCTCGTCATAGCTTTTGCTGTTCCACCATTCATTGGAGGCTTCGGCGAATGTCTGTCCGGAATTGTCCGATGAGAAATCGGACGCCTTGAGTCCGGTCAAGTATTCGAGTTTGTCGGTATCGTTGGATTTCCACCACTCCTGCATCATCTCCGTGTAGTCGTGTTTGGTACAGGTCCCCACGTTATCCTTGCATAACAGGCACCAGATGTCATCGTCTACATCGCTGTGATATTCGTTCGTGTTGACATCTACCCATGCCTGTATCTCAATCTGTGTAGAACCGCATTCACTGCATACCAAGATTTTCGAATCGTCAGGGAGCTTGCGTCTGGCCTTGCCGGCATAGAGGCTGACGGCCCGTTCCACCAGCTTTTCCCGGTAATGGTCCGTCAGTTCCGCATAGAACCGTTCAGCGGCCCCGAATATGCCCTTGTCCGTCATCTGGCTCCATTTTTCCCAGAAGTGACGGTACATCTCCCCGTACACGACTTTACACTCGTCCTCGCTCCAAGCGTTCCACATGTAGTAGAAGAAGCTGGACACTGCATTTACCACTTGATTATTTATTTCTGTTACCATATTGTCTTTCGTTTTAAGAGTTTCCATTTGTATTTTCGAGTTGAAGCCTGACTGCTTCGTACATCTGATTAAGCCAATCTATGTTGCTGGCACCGAGTTCAAAGGGACTGTAACAGGCTACCTCCTCCAAGCTGTCCTTTATTGTTGCCAGTACAATCAGACCGTTGTCTGTAATTTCAAGACCCGTCACCCAGCACTCATACGGGTCAGCATGCTTGTCGAACCAGATGACCCATACCGGATCGTCATCGTTATCTCTGAATGTGATTTCCGTCATATCGTGCGCATACAGCAGTTGTCTGATGGCCTCGATTATGTCCTTCCGCAGTTCTTCAATCCTGTCGTAGAAACACATGACCGTGTATCTGGCCCGGCCTCTCCTACCCTGTTCCTTGACAGACAGAATCTGCACGTCGGGGTGAGAACCGAAATTCCAGCCTGTTACCTCATCATCTCCGCGGGTCGTGTGGATATTGCCACCCAATACCAGACCGCACTCTTCCGTTACCATTCTTTTCGCCTCGCCGCGGTCTTCTGCCACGACCTGGTAGGTACCCTCGAAGGCGTACCTTACTCTTACTTCGTACTTTTCCATAATTCTTATGATTCTGATTGTTGTATAAATGAATTGTTTATGAAGCGACAAGAGCTATCCTTTCACCGAAGAAGGAGTCGCATACCCCATACACTCGCTTGATGGAACATTCATATTCTGACCACTCGCTGTCAAGCCGGAAGCGGAATCCGTGATAGTCCCTGATTTCCAGTTTCAGCCGGACATCCTTTTTGAGCTCCATTTCCAGGAGGCTTCCGCCACCGTACATGGAGCTGAATATGCCGCAGCAGTTGCCTTTGGGGATAATGACTTCCCCGAGCGAGAATCCGGCTTCATAGAGTTCCGTCAGGCTTACCTTACCGATATAGGTCAGCAGGTTAGCACCGCAGCAGGAGTTGACGAGTTCCTGGTAGAATTGTTCGTAGGATACCTGTTCCTTGCCATCTCGGTATTTTTTGTCGGGGAAACGGCCATACACCGTGTAACCATTCTCCACCAAAACTTTCTTCACCTTGGCAGGATTGAGATTCAGGGCATCGACTATGTCCCCGAAATAGGACTCCTTGTACCGGTAGCCTTCCTGCGATTCCAGCCAGTTGGAATTGATGCAGTCGTAGTTGGAGAGCATCTCGACACGCACGGGAATGTCATCCGTGTTCTTAATCAGTTCCTTCAAGATGTCTGTATCGTTTCGATTGTAAATTTCCTCCCTGATTTCTTCCTCATGTTCCTCGAAGACCTCTTCCACCTCCTCTTCTTCAAAGCCGTGGAAGCCGATGCATTCATCCTTCAGCTTTGAGATGATTTCATGGACTGCTTCCCATTCCGCGTCATCGTACCACTCGTCCACTTTCTCCCATAGACTTTCACAACTCCTTTCTTCCAGACACTTCTGAATGGTGTCATGGCAGTTGTCGAAGTTGTCGTTATAACCCACCCACACCAGTGTGTAGGACTTGTCCATAAGCGATTTCACGAATTCCATGGTCAGTCTTTTCTGTTCTTCCATATTCCGCTACCTGTGTACGGCAGGATTCCATTTCCCGTACATGTGTTTATTTTACCGTTGTTTTTCTTTCAGTTTGTTTTTGTCTCTTTCCCGTCGCCTTTCGCCGCCAAAACACCGAAAGGCAGATCGAGTATCCTGTGGTTGAAACACAGCGTTGAATTGTAGTCCGTGCGTTGCCAGAGCGTGAAGCGGTCTCCGGCGAACGACCATCTGAAATAGCCTGACAGCGAACCAAACTGTGGATTGACGTTCCTGCTTATGAGGAAGCGGTTCACGTCCACGATGTGTCCTGCCGTCAAAATGATGTTCAGTATCTCTACGAATGCCAGCTGCGAATACGGGTCGATGGGCATTACAGGTCCTTTGAAGTTGATTTCCATATCTTTTGTCTTTTAGTCGTAGTTGTCATCAAATATTTCGTACCGGAAGGGAAGCGTGTCGCAGTAGCAGCTCGATACACCCGTGTATATCAGGGCGTCTTTTCCTATGTCCGCGTCTTCTTCCGCTTCCGTGACGGTGTCCCCGTACAGGTCGTGGTAATGTGATACCATCATGTGCGGGTCATCCGTGGTGATATCATAGCCGTAATGCCTGCTCCAGTTTATGAAAAACTCCGTTTCTTCCTCTTCGAGCCTTTCAAGAGCGTCCCTGATCTCGAAGAAGTTGGGACAGAACCATTCACGGCTGATCAGCGTGTCCGGGATGTTCTCCCATCTGGAATACCGGTATTCCGGTTCCTTTTCCCCGGGGAACAGGTCGGAACAGGCGCACAGGAACTCGCCCATGTCGCTGTAGTCGGACAGGTGCAGCCAGTAGTCCCTGTAATCTTTTATCTCCATGAGATGCTGTGTGGTCACGGCAACCTCTGCATTGTTCAGATCCATATTCTTTTTCTTTTATGTATGTGGAGCCCGGGGGTTCCATTCCTCCGACACCCCAAAGGTGCCGTGTCCAGGCTGTGCTGGGTTTTTCGGGGAAATACCGCAGCCACCGGCAAGGGTGATTTTCCCGAAAACCGCCTGCGGCATGACCTTGCTCAGCCGAGTGGGACGCGGACTACCTTTGTCGGTGGAAATGGGACTTCCGGGCATCTCCATACGGTTCATGTTCATTCGGTTATTCGCTGGCTTCCCCAGCTGATGTGTATCTTGCCTTCGCTGTCCTGCGTGCGGACGAGTAATGGCGTACCACCGGTCAATCCGGTCAAGCGTCTTGTAAAGCTGGTCCTGCTGGAGCTGGCAATACTGCCAGTCCTGTTCTGTAATCTTGTCCTCGTTCCTCACGTGTACGTTCAGGATTCCTGTGAGCAGGTCGGTATGGCTGTCTGCTGCTGTTGCTGTTGTCTGCATAACGTATTGGTTTAGAGATTGACACTTTCGGGTTTGATGCGGTAACAGTAGGTGATGTGGCTGTCCATGTCCTTGACCAGTTTCACCTGTTCGGGATGGAAGTTGAGACGCCGTTCCACAGCCGGAGCGTCTATCTTGTCCCACTCATTCTGCGGCAGGAACCGGCTTTCATGGCGGAAACACCAGAGTACGATCTGGTGTTTCCAGTTACCCTTGAACACGGTTCCTTCATAATCCTTCAGGAACTGCTGGAACTCCTCTTCCGTCCTGAAAGCCTTGTCGAAGCCCTGGTACAGGTTACGTGCGTCCGGACTTGTATCCTTGGTCAGATAGTACTGTCTCCATGTCTCAGTGGTAAAATCGCCATAAAGCGGGTCCGGTTCGGAATAGGACCACAATGGAACTCTTGCCGTGAATGCGACGGCACCGTTGGCACATGCCCCGCAGTTTCCCCAGTCCTTGAATGCGCCTTCCGTCCATCTGACGAAGGTCAGCTGCCTGGGGTCAATATGGTGGAAGGCCCCTCCGCTGACGCTCAGCCCTATACCGTCATATTCTTCCCAGACAAAGGGAATATAGGGCTCTTCGCAGATGGAGATCAGTCCGCTCATTTCCTCCCGCTTCTCGATGAGGGCGTTGCCGTAATACCTTCCGTATCGGTCCACATAAATAAGTCTGTCCCCGACCTGCGGACTCTTTTCAGAGCGTGTCCTCTCTATCAGTTCCACATAATTGTTGGCCATATCCACGTCCTGTTGTGTCAGCCCGTGTTCGTGATCGTACAGCACATTCAATGGCTTGAGTGTTTCCACCGTGTACTTCTTCTTCGCTTTCTGTAACATGACATTTGATTTTTTGTTAGTCCGGCTTACAGGGGCCGGAATTCCCATAACTACAGGCTTAAAAAGGTCGTGTTCCGTACAGGCAAGGCTTCGTGAAAAAATACCGCAAGCCCTCCGGGGCGAGGATGATTTTTTCCACGAATCCGAAGGGCTTGGCCTTGCTTGTACGAAAAGGACACGAATTACCTTTGCCTGTGGTTATGGGGACTCGGCTGCGGTATCACTTCTCCTTTGGGTGTATATTCCCGACCTATCTCTTAAACCATACTCCCATACAGAGGAACCTGAGAAGGGACTAGAACTATAAAATAATTAGGCCCCTATCCTACTCTATCAAGTCTTTCCTTCTTACGCCGGCAGAGACAAAAGCTACATTTTGAGGACACATACTGCCACTCACTTCTATTCAGAGCCATGTATCCATGAAGCGATTTATATTTGCGCACAAACCATAAGCATATATCACTATGAATCAGAAAAATGTAGAATATATAGCACTCTATTCCCTGGTAGTTGGGGCCGTTCTTGTTATCGGTATTTTAGTCCGTCTGTTTGCTTTATCCCAAGGACTTGACGACTTCAGTAGTACTATCGCATTTTTTGTAACAGTCATCATCTTGACAGCGCTCTATACCAGTTTGCAGATAACCTTCGACCAGTTACTGTCGCCTCGCATAAAAGCGTTTCTACTTCGTTGCTCTACTTTTCAGAATATGAAAGATAACACCGATTCTATTCCTGAAACCCTTACAATCGAAGATTCAAACCTGACTACACCAGATGTCATTAAACCAGTTCCTACCGTTGAAGAAACAGTCTCTGCCTCATCAGAATACGAAGCCCTGTGGACCCATGCTATTGCAGAAAAAAATCGGGCTACTCAAACCAGATTGAAAAAGGTCCTCAACTATACGAAACAAACCATGGCGGCCTACATGAGTGAAGAAGATCTTACCCGCCTGTGCGAATATATTACTGAATATAGCGCAGGCGACACCTTACAAAAGGTATCGCCTGTAAAAGTTGACGCCCAACTTAAAAGCATTGATATTATGCACTTGGGGTGGAATATCGGCAAAGCCTTCTGTAAAAAGCGCATTCACACTGCCACCTTTATTAAGAATGTCTTTGCCCACACCCTCTGTGACTTGGAAATCTCAACGATTGAGCGTAAGATGTCGCATACGGAATCAGAGTGCAAAATAAAACTTGATAAAAAAATTGCATCGTAGCAATACTATTGGGCATTCTCCATTGATTAGTATTTATAATTCGTTTTCAAGATAAAATCGTGAAAGCCGTTAATCAAACCTTCGATTTTTTCTCGTTCATTCATAATCAGAGAAGGATGATATGAATCAATTAACAAAATCTCTTCTCCCGAGTTATAATAGCACCAATTATTGATTTTTCTGAAACCTTCCTTGATATCTTGAAAAATGCAATCTAAAGCAATACTAAGAACTTTTCGGGAATAATTTTCAGCATCATTACTTCCACCACAAACGATGATATTTGGTTTTAAAATCTCCCTAATTTGGCAAAACAAAAACGATTTGTCTCGCTCTGCATATTCCCATATAGCATTCCAATTAGCAGAACTTCCACCAGCAATTTTCTTAGCATTCACAATAGCGAGTGGATATTTTTTGAAAATATCCTTTCTTGAAGATATGTCTGTATATTTAGGGCAATAGTCAGCACGAGTTATCATAAGACCTTCAAGCCAGTACGCTAGAACATTACCAAATGTCTCTGAGCCTTCCGACCAATCCCAATCCTTATAATCTTCGCCATCATTTCTATTTGGTTCTTTAAGAAAAAACAGAACACGACGTTTCGATTCAGTCCAAAGACATTCAGTCCAATTCCGGTTTGATTTATCTGGCATTTTTTTGCTTATAGCAGCCCAACACAAGCCATCATCTACAATCTTGTCCCTTGTGTCTTCTGGATATGTTTGCCTAAGATTTTCAAAAAGAGCGACTTCAGATTCATAAATGGTATTACTTTCTATTTGATGGTCCATCTTCGTCACAAATAATTATAGTATCAATAACTATTGTTTTTCCCAATTTCAAAAGTAGCTAAATTTCTTGTAATCACTACAAACTACCACCAAAAGTTATCTCACAGTTATATTCCGGTGATGTTTTCCACCCTCAAAACACCAATTTCCTTTGCCAGCGAACAATTCAAAACGATTACGTATGGCAACCGAACAAATCACTTTTGATAAGCTGCCGCAGGCAGTAGCTTATCTCACGGAACAGATGGAGCAAATCCGACAAATGGTAGCAGCACTGCAGCCTCAGACCTCTTCTGACAAACACCGTTTTATCGAAATTGACGAAGCCTGTAAAATCACGCGAAAGGCAAAACCCACCATTTACACACTTGCCCGTAAAGGATTGATTCCTGCTTACAAACGAGGCAAAAAACTTTATTTCTATGAAGACGAACTGCTGCAATGGATTGAATCTGGACGTAAGCAAATACAGTCTATGTCGCTCCAGCAACAGGCAGCGGAGATTGTACATGGAGCAAAACGCAAACCCAAGGGCGGTTATAATTTTTGACCTATATAATAAAATATACACCTACTTACGTATATAGGCCTAATAAGTTAGCCCATAACCCTAACAACGAAAAATAAAATAATACCAATACTCTAATTTATTTCATAAAATATTATCTTTGTACAACATACTCGAGGAATAACATTAATCTTAGATTCTCTATGTTCTTTACATACTGGCAATATATCATCTAGGCTCAAAATACAAGAGAGCAAAAAGCATTCGCCAAGCAAGAAAAAGAGTATTATATGAATAACCCGCTTAAAGGATTTGAAATCTAAAATTAAAAAGCACATCTGTCGGGTAACATACAATTTCTCATATTTTATCAAAATATAAATATATGTTTCTTTGCTGTATATTCAACAGTGCTCTCCTATGGACAGCAATCGGCTCTGTTGCTACTGGCGTAATGGCAATAGCTACATTTATCACCATCATACAAAATAGGAAACAAGGCCGCGAATTTTTTAGACAAAACTTTGAAAACACCCTATTTTCCCTTATTAAGGAATTTAAAGATGCTCGAACCCGAATCAAATATAATGAAGATATATCCGGATATGATGCCCTTTTGCAAGGATGGGAACATTTCAGAATGCAAGTCTCTGTTGAAAATTATAATCCCTCATCAATAATTGATAAACCTCTCAGATTTAGAAGTCCTGAGGAGCTATCTTCAAAAGAATTCGTTTTGATCAATTATTTTTTAGTTATGAATAATAATTTTTGCGACTTAAATGGATATTATCAGTCTTTAGTCTGTATATTGAATTTTATCGACAATAGTAACCATAACGTAACTTCCAAAAAGAAATATATTGGATGGGTGGAGAACAATCTATCTGAACTGGAATTAAAATTATTATTTTATACATGTGCATTTGATGAACACAAAAAAAAATTGCGGTTTTTCGTTGAGAAATGGGGACTTCTACATAATCTAGCAAAAGTAAAATTAATTCATTCCGTTCATGCAACATGGTTGTCTCCAGATGCTTTTAAAAATAAATAAACGTCACATTGAAAAAAGGAACCATAGGGAAGATCTCGAAGGGTATAACATAACGAAACGAAAAAGAGTAAATGCTGTTGACAAATATTTCAATCATATAGGATGTATTGGGAAAATGAAAGTTCTCTTTTGCATACAAGCCTCACTGCTCTTTCCGAAATACTTATTCTTTTGACATAAGGAAAAATAATAGTTCTCTATCAAAGTCTACAGTTTTTCATATCTTGAGGCTAATATCGATAAAAACTGGCTATTACAACCCGCGAAATAGAAACAACAGGATCTCTATGTTCAGCCTGGATTTTCTTGGGTAAAGATCTGAGGACATAACTATTTCATAATCTCACTTATATCGACTTACCCCTTGAACCGACTAAAGAACTTCTCGCTTAATTCATCATTAGACACTTCTTAATTCTTTCCTTTTGTAAATCTTCTTCATTTCAAAAAATAAAAGGTGATTATTTACGACAATACCCTAAATGAGGTTATCTGATTTATAATAACTGAAATCTTAAACTTTGATAAAAAGCACAATATTACCAACGTTATATTTCAAAATTATAAAAGAAAAGCTACTGTCATAGTGCCAAAATGACAGTAGCCTTGATAAGATCTCATGACCTTGTTGCAGCAAGGTTGGAGTAGGAACAACTTACAATAATTATGGAATTGGTACTAAAAGTTTTTCGTCAACAAAGAAGTAATCATTCCTATGATTACAACTACTACACAAAGGTATGATATACACTTTATGTGCGCTGTCAAGGAAATTTTGTACATGTCATCCGTCAAAGTCTTTCCTATAACAAACTTCACTACAATCTCCTGCGGGGTATTTATACTTTATGTAAGTTTTTAGCTTTTTCCCGCTTTTGCCTTCCCAGTATTCTATCCATGTCCCATATGAAGAAGGAGGTTGTAAATCAACTGGACTTGGGGCATTCTTAACTAATACGCTCATATACATTTTATTAGATTATACAAGTTTCCCTTTTATTCAGAGAATGAAACTCCGACATCTTAATCATCAGAAAGATAGGTGTAAACTGCCGTTGTGTTCAGAAACGAAGATTTATTAAAGTATATCCTCACTTTGGAGAAAGTTTAAGTATTCTCTGTACTCATAAACTATCCCATGATATTACGATGCGTAGTAATATGAAAGCTAATCCCGATTATAGGGACAAAAAGATTATAAAAAAATCAATACAACCAATGGATACAATGAAATAGTAAATTTCTTCAAAGAGAAATTTGCGGAGAAAGAAGAAGAACTAAATAAATATGTTACTCAACTTCTTCAATATCCTGACAGGACTTCATTTGGTCTTCCTTCTCATTACTAGATTAATGGGAATCAGACAGTTGTAAATCATAGATCATAGGAAATAGTAATTTCCCACAACTGATACATTGAATACCAGGAATCTCAGTAGTTTTTGGTGGATAAAAATGATTCTTAGCTCCGCAATATGGACATGTAACAGTAACTTCTTCCATTTTTTAATCAGTTTAAACTAAATATATCCACACAAATATAGGAATTTTCTCGCTATCTTTGTAACGTCTTTCGAGACAAAGTATTTGAAATGCAATAAGGAAAGTACCTTATACTCATTAAAATCGTCAAATTATCAAGAGGTATATACGAGGCACAGGGGACAGTTCATACTAGCGGGTTGCCCGACTTACGTATATACAGGTATTCGACGATACCTAACAAGTATGCTCATAGACAACCCACTTTCTTTAACAACTAACATTATTAAACTTCTTCTATGGTTGCTAAGGAGAACTCGTTAAAATTCGCCATTATGAATAAACATCTGAATTGGGCATTTTTAAACTTGTTAATCGTAGTCTTTCTATTTTCTTGTAATAATGTATCCTTCGATAAAAAAAGATTCAATAAGCTCATTGGTAGGTCGCCAACAACGTCTTATGTAATTGATGTGTCAGAGGGAAAAACTGAAATAGAGAAGACCTTGATCCTTAAATATAATAATATGGTTGAAGTCATAATCTCTGGTTCAGAGAAAAACAAAAAAGGAGAAAAAATTACACCGCAAGAGGAACTTGAATATCTACAATTACAAAATGACCTTTTCATTTTCATACAAAAGAACGAATACAATATAAGTCGTGAACTTCTTACTAAAATTGCGGAGAAAGCTGAAAGTATAGAAATTGTAGAATGAAGGCAAACGATATGATTTTTAGTATTTTTTATCAATCACTCGATTATTCTGTATTTATAACTTTGGTAAAAACGGTCGCTTTGATAATTTATTTGTGAATAGTAAAATACCGTACAAAACTTCTGTTCTGAACGGTATTACTAGCAAAGTTTGTTAGGGTATTGTATAAATCACCTCAATTTAATTACTTCTGCTTTTTTTATATAGACAGCTACTTTGAAACGATTTTCCAACGGTTTTGTAGAATCGTTTTGACTGATTATTGCACTAAACAAAATATTATTACCCCATCCCATATCAAGGAAGTTCTTAATAAGTTTACCTTCTTCTTCGGGAATTATACCAATGATTTCTTTCCCATCTTCGTCTATACTAACTCCAACTTGTTTGGATAAATCCTTAAAAATATTTTCATCTAAATTGTTTGTTAAATAAACGTATTTTCCAATCTCGAGTTCTTTCCAAGAATTTGCAACTCCACACTCAAGCACTTTCTTTAAACCGAATTCTTTATAAAACATTCCCATAACCATATTTATTTATAATTAAAAACATCATCATCAAATTGTTGTTCGACAGACATTTGTCTGATTTTATCAAGCCAGTCAATGATTCTTCGAGGTGAATTCTTGAATCCTTCTGTCTGATTCCTTTCCATCGCCAAAGCTATCAATGAATACTCTCTCTCGAGTGATGTAGAAAATACGCCCTGATCGTCTGTATTAATTGAAACGGCTATATCATGTTTTTTATAAGGAGTATTTAAGCCACTATTATAAAATTTCAATATAGGATGTTCATCATAGTTTGACATCTCACCGATCTTATAATTTGATGTAGGATTACATTCTATAGATATTCTTTTCTTCTCTATCTCTTTAAGCAATTGTTCTTGTATTGCCTCAAGAAGTTTGTAGAAGTCCTCTACATAGCTTTCTTTTATGGTAAAAGTAACAGCATTCGCGCCCTTCTCTATTATATTATCTTTATGATACTGATCAAATAATTCAAGTGCATTAATATTGTACTTTGCATTTTCTGCTCCATCATAATGATTTTCAGCACAGTTATTCCACTCTTTCTCTATTTCTGAATCAGACTCAGACGCGTCGTTTGCAAAAAGAGGGTGATTACCACGCAACAACCAAGATTGATAATAATCATTGATATTATTCTTTACATCAGGATCTTCTAACAACAGATAATTGAATTCTCCATCTTTATATATATCTTCCTGATACACTTCATAAAAATATTTACGAAAAACACCTTCCAAATAATAACAAAGAGAAGTGTACCCGAAGAGTCTTTTGCACTTATGATGTAACCAAGCCATATTATCAAGAAGAACCTGTTTGGTACAACAGATTGTATTATAACGCATAGTATAATATTTTCTTACATCAGTACCAAGAACAAGGCAATGACCTAATCTGTCTCCATTCTTCAAATCAAAATAAATCATTGCTTCTTCAACAGCGCGAAGCCCATCTGCTATGTCAAAAAAATCTTCTCCCACATGATAGGTTATATTTAAATCATTAGGCCGCTGTAGACCATTATTTTTAATATAATGGTTTTTCAGAAATCTAAAAGCCTGAGCAAAAACCTCAGGACGGCAATATATCTCTGAATTAGCTGCATCTATTCCCACGACATATCCGGCAAGGGCGTGATCCTCAGAACCTACGCCCAAGTATTTTGCATTATTACGAAAATTATATATAGCAAAAGCTCGTTTTTTAATATCTTCTCTTAATTCCTTATGTCTGTATCCCTTATCATTTCTTTCATCACGGCTTTTTATAAAATGAAAGATAATAGAGAACTTGAACCTGAATTTTTCATCAATGCTTTCTGCTATTTCCTTTATTTTTTCGGCTATACCCTCTTCTGTTGTATCAGGAACTATACGAGTCTCAAGATATCTTTCTTTACCATTTATTAGAAACGACTCTATCGCTGCTTTATAAAGATATTTCTTATACTTTTTTACAATAAACTTATCTTTTATTTCTTCAAATAATGTGAAATTATAAAAACCAACAGTTGAGTTTAATTGTAAAATTGAGTTACGAAATTTAATTTTATAACATAAATAAGCATAAAAAAACGAACTTATATTTTTATAGTCATCACAACCTTCCAATAATAATCTGAAAACTCTATACATCAATTCTCTTTCTGAAGAAAGTACAGACCGTATATTATCCTTATTATAATGGGGTATTCTAATATAGTCTAAATCTTGATAATCGGACCTGTTCTCAAAGTGTTTTGATATTTCTTTCGCTTTGGTCAGTAAAAACTCCAATGAATGTGATTCTAATAATTGACGTTTAGCAGACTCATCTATTTTACTACGTTCAATAACTTTATTTGCACGATTCTTTTTATCGTCAATTATATTTGACAATTGAGCAGATGTAATCCTATCATTTTCTGATAACAAACCTGTTCTTGAGGCTAAATATAGACGTATAGCACATGCTCTATACATTTTAATATAGAGGTCTTTATCCCATCCGTAAATTTTCCGTATATTATAAACTTCTGTAAAAGTATCCTCCATACTTATAATATTATTCATTATCGAGAGCCAACTCATATCAAAATTGTATGAAGAACCTTTTAGATGCATGTGAAGATCTGTCATTCTATTTTTAAACAAAGCATTTAGCTCCTTATTGTCGTGGTCAATATATGCCGGCCAATCAAAGAAATTCCTTTTAGACCTATTGATAATATCAAAAGAAGCAGCAAATACTGTGGTAAATATATCTTCCCCAAAGAGATTAGAGACATTATGCCACCTTAATAATTTAGAATAATGACAAACCGGATCATTGTTTTTAAAATATATAGTCTTACATGCAAAATGTAATAACATATTGAAGACTGACTGGTCAAAAAATTTTAATTCTTTATGAGATTTTAGAGGTTCCATCCATTCAGAAATCACGACTTGACCTACCATAGTTTCCTGATCCAATGTATTATAAGCATTTACTTTTCTTAATAGATATTGAATTTGAGATTCATTCATATCTGTATCAGGACGTGGCATTTCACCACGATTATATTGCTTATCCTTTGGCAACATATCTGCACAGAAAAGGACTTCATCGCCATCCTGTTCCTTGAATACAGCCTTTAATGCATTGCTTAAATATTCCATGATGTATAGATTTATTAGTCAAAGAGTCGTTTTATTTCTTCAATTGTAAGTTTTTCATTTATGGTATTGAATAATTCGGACATTTTTTCCTTATTTTTATGTAACTCCAAGATTTTTTCTTCAACGGTATCTTTGCAAACCAAACGATATACCTTAACATCATTTTCCTGGCCTATTCGATGCGTACGTGCAAAAGCCTGACTTTCAACAGCAGGATTCCACCAATCATCCAGTAGGATTACTCTATCGGCAACAGTAAGATTCAGTCCTGTTCCGCCGGCCTTTATACTTATCATCAGAACTGCAGCAGAAGGATCATTCTGAAATGTATTGACAAGTATTTGTCTGTTACGCGTCTCACCAGTAAGTAGTAACGGGTTCAGTTTATTTAGATCCGGATGCTTCATAAGCAATTCCAAAGCTGAAGTAAATTGTGAGAACAGCACAACTTTATGATTTTGTGAAACGAAATCCTTTACCAGTTTTATTGCAAAATTAAACTTTGAACTATCTATAACCGCTTTCCCTCTCAGACTAAGTGGCAAAAGACTGGCATTCACACAGCATTGTCTTAATCGTAACAAACCCTCAAGAGCTATACTGGTTAATCTACCACTAGTTCCATCATTCATAGCAAGAAGAAATGTTTTTCTTACTTTGGAATATATATCTCGCTCTGCCTTCGAAAGCTCTATATATACATTTTCCACTAACATATCAGGCAGATTCAAAACCTCATCCTTTGTTCTTCTTAATATAAACGGCGCCAAAAACATTTTAGAAAGTTCCACCACCCTCTTTCTATCGTTAGAGTCAGCCAAACTTTTGATTTTATTATATACCAGCTCAGTTTCTGGCTGTATAAGTTTAAATTGTGCCCATATTTCATCAATAGAATTTTCAATGGGAGTACCACTAAGTATAATCAAATAATGCCTGTTAAGTGACTCTATGGCTTTATGACGATGTGTGTTGTCATTCTTTACCATTTGTCCTTCATCGACTATTATTGTATCAAATTCCTTTTTGTAGTATTCCGAAGCATGAATTCTTATGGCTTCGTATGACTGTATTTCAATCCTTTCTAACAATTGGGGGGTAAACTTTATTATTTCACTTTTCCAATTTTCAGTAAGTGAAGCTGGACATATTACAAGAAATTTGTTATTCCCTCCTGCTATTGTAGTAAGGTAAGCCAATGTCTGCAATGTTTTGCCTAAACCCATATCATCAGCAAGTAGCCCTCCCCTATGATTCTTTCTAAGCAGAGATAACCACATAACACCATCCATCTGATATGGTTTCAAATGTGCATTCACATTTTTAGCAACTATCGAACTAATATTTTCTTTTTCTTTATCAGATAAAGGTATTATAGGTTTATAAAAACTCTCGATATTTATATTATGGGGAATCAAACTACCAATAAACTTCTCAGGAGTAAAATTCTTTATCTTATCAGAATCAAACAAATTAAAATTACCATCCGACTCTATATAATTTCTACTATTAAGATATGCATGAAGAATATCTTCAATATTTAAAGAATCAGAACTTTCTCCATTTGCTGATGAGAACCACTCTATTCCATTCTTTTCCCTATGATATGAAGCAGTAGAGTATGCCCCTTTAGATGAAGGTAAATAGAGTTTCCAACCCTTAGATGTAAGATCTTTAAGTACTTTCACATCAGGCTTGTCTAACGATAAAGTACTGTATAATCCGTCAAGGCCTGAATCAATAGGTTCTATAAATATATCCTCACCCTCTTTGTCTCTGTAAAAGAAATCATTATTATCATTTTTAATTGGAATGGAAGTATAGCATATTGGATATAATGTAGCTGAATCTTCATATCTAAACCTTAGATTCATATTTTTCCACCATGCTCGAATATCTGATATATAAATTTCTCCCCCGATAAGTTTTCCTTTATGAATAGGTATTTTATCTGAGGGAAAAGAGTTTTTCAAAATAGATTGTATATTCTTTATTTTTTTTAGAGATGAATTTTTCCCCCCAGAACGCTGGTATATCCATTCATGATTAGACAGGGCTTGAATTAGTTCTCTATTCTCCATTTGCACTGGAGAAAAAATAAACGGCTGTTCTTCCTGTCCAACCATAAACAGGATTTGAGCCAAACGGTCTGTCTGAAAAGTTTTGGAACGACGAATATCGTCGCCATTTACTTTTCTCTGAAACGGAGACAAAGACCTGGAACCCGTTTCCATACAGACTTCAATGTCAATATTTCGGTTTGAAGTCGTATTATTCAATATACACACAAACCTATATTCCATTAGTCAAACTTATAAAAGTAATTAAAGCTATCTATCATTCTTTTCTTCAGCTTATTCTTTTTTTCATCATTACAGCTTATCTGATGATATGGCAAAACTGAAGATTGTATTTTACCTGCAAAATCGAAATCATCTATTCTGCATCCACCGTCACAAATATATCTCAATTCACAGTCTTTACAAGGAATAACATTATCAACCGAAGTAGCCAAATGTATTTCTTTACCTTTTTCCATGAAAAATGACATTGGCTCCTCAGTAACATTTCCGAATATTTCCATTTCGTTTATTCTGTTACAGAAGTAGACATTTCCATCCGAACTAATAGATATACCTCCCAATCCACAATTTATAGCTACCAAATTTGCAGTATGACCGGCAAGGAAGTTATCATAATCTGCATTTTCATCAACATGCTTTTCTATATTCTTTATTATTGCAGAGTATTTTTCGTTCTCTTCAGCTGTAAAATTCACATTCCTACCAGGAAGAAGCTTCTTGCTAAGTTTGAAAAATACATCTTTACCGAATGTTTTTTCTTTTATCAAATCAACCAGATTTTTGTATCGAGTCTGTGTATTCTCATTGAGATTATCATAAGTAAATGTTGTAGCTACAGACGTCTTTACTCCAGCATTGGCAAATTTCACGATGGTATCTACAACTTTTTCAAAATGCCCACTTCCTCTTACCACAGAGTTTGTTTCTTCATCAACACCATCAAGGCTGAACTGAATTTCATCAATAAATGGAGCCAATTCATGTATCAATTTATCTGACCACAACAACCCATTGGAAAGGACAGTACTTTTCAAGCCTAAATCATGAGCATGACTTATTATTTGCGGGAAATTTTTAAACATAAGAGGTTCTCCGCCAGAGAAAGTTACAAATTCTCCTCCATTCTCTTTGAATGAAGTCAGCACTTTCATCCAGGCTCCTAATGTTAATTCATTTTCCAGTTTATTCCCGGACAACATGAAACAATGTTTACATTTAAGGTTACATGCATTTGTAATATATATATTAAGCATTTTGTAACCTTCAAGATATTCTTTAGTCACCTCTCCATTGACTCCTGCAAATTTTCTTGCAAAAATTGCAGCCAAGACAATCTTTAAATCTACCATTGCTTGTTCACTATCCACCGTTTCTATTACATTGCCAATACACTTTCCAGAACGTAGCATATTTAGAAAATCTATTTGTCTGGCATTATAAAGGACAATCCAATTTGCAGTTTGCACAGCAATAACCAGATAAAAATTATTGATTTCTTCTACTACTATTTCATTAGGGAAATGAAGTATATCATCGTAATTCAATTCTCCATTCATAATTTATCAAAACTTATATAAATAAAAAATGCCCCACTTTGGGGCATTGATTTTTTGTAAGCCAAATTTAATTCTGGTTTACATCACAACGTTTGAAGCAATACATGGCTCCTACGCGTTCCGCATCAGAAATCTTCTTTTCTGACCAGCTAAATGAAATTGTCTTTTTCATATTTAACTTGTTTTCATTTAATTAATAATATCTGTTCTCTATTAACTGAGTTACTAAAGTACAGCAACTTTTCAAATCTTCTATATCTATTGTCTCAACAGGGCTATGCATATATCTACATGGGATACTTAATAATAATGTACGTATTCCACTACGGCTAATCTGAATAACATTGGCATCAGTACCGGTTGGACGTGCACAGGCCTCTATTTGGTAGTGAATATTCAAATCTTTGGCCAAAGATACAACTTTTTTTGTAATTTCATTATCCATATTCGGACCAATTGCAATAACAACACCTTTTCCTAATTTAATGTCACCGTCTCTTACTGGTGACATTCCAGGATAATCTGTTGCATGAGTTACATCCAAAACAATACAAATATCCGGGTTTATAGTAAATGCTGCCGTTTGGGCTCCTCTTCCTCTGAGCTCTTCCTGAGTTGTAGCAGCATAATATATGTCATCATTACATTCTTTCTCCGCAAGTTTCTGAGCTATTGAAACCATTACAGAAAGAGAACATCTATTATCCATAGCCTTACCTATCAACCTAGTCCCTTGCTGATATGTTATTGGCTCAAATGTTCCTATGCTACCAATTTCTACTAACTCTAACGCTGAGTCTTTACTATCTACGCTAATATCAATCCATAAATCCTCAGGATCCAGTGATTGTTTAGAAACAGACTCCTTTTGAAGATGAATCGGTTTAACCCCTATAACGCCTTTAACTATCTGATTATCGACACCTTTAATCAAGACTGTTCTACCAAGAAGAATATTAGTATCTATTCCTCCTATTTCATCAAAATACAAATAACCATTATTATCAATATAAGTTACTATAATTCCAATTTCATCAGCATGGGCTGTTATCATTATTTTTTTACGATCATCTCCATTACCGCATTTGACTGCAACAGCATTACCTATATTAGTAAGATTAATTACACCAACATATTGAGACATTTCTTTGCACCAGATATCAATAATATCTTTTTCATAACCAGATGGTGCAATTATACTTGATGCCTGCTTTAAAAAACTTGTATTAAACTCCATAATATCATTTTAAATTGCAAATTTAAAGAATTTAATCGGATAATCCTTACTGTAAATCAATTATAACAAGAAAAGTATCTATTGTGGAGTATAACATATATGGTTGCTGCCTCACAAACGCTCTTCAGCTCCCCCATCTCACCTAGCTCAACGTATTTTTTCGGTATGTGTTATAATTGAGCAGTTTCTAGAATAGCCGCGATACTGACTCCTACAATTTCTTTCATACCGGCTAAAGTAAATATCGGTTTAGTTCTCATAGCTTTCAGAATCTTTGTATAATTGGGGAGGCGGAATGCAATGTATTTTCCATCATACCACCACTCATCTTCATTCTTTTACTTACAGAATGTAAATATACAAAAAGTTTTGAATATGATTATACAGATACAACCTTTTTGCCAATATTCTCGCTACTCTTGGATAATACGAACATCCCTTACTTACCAATAATAGTAAAAAAACTACTCAAATCATAATAAAATTACGACTCCGATTCCACCCTCGGTTTCAGGGCCATTTTTGTACCTTTTCTCATCAAAAAACGGCATTTTTCACAAGTTTTTGTACCGCACATTTTGATATTCAAGAAATTACACTTACTTTTACTTTCCAAAATGGAGGTACAAGCCGAGAATGGTGCTAAAAATCACTAACTTACACATTCTCAGATACTTGCCAGCCTACTGGTTGTACCTTTTAGAGCGCTATACTATTGATAATCAACGATGTACACATACTGCATCGGATAATCGTCAAGCGCCTTAAGGTCGTCATAATAATCATCAACGGAGTAATAGAGACCATCCGGAGCGAACAAATCATTATTTTCAGAAAGGAATATTGTACTGTCGTTGAACGAATCAACAATACCCTTCTTTAAAAGGAATGCGATAAACTTCTCGTTATGTATCTGGTCATGCAGCCACTTCTGGAATCCTTCGCCCTCACAGGCTCCATGCAGAACATCAATATCGTATTCCTGGACTTCGCTATGATATTTTAATAGGAATGATGAATACCTGGGCGGAGCGAATAATTATCGTAATCTCGAAGCAAAGGGTGAGGGAAGAAATCCGACCACTCAGACAATGTCAAATTTCCTCATCTGTCAAAATACCAGAACAAGACAATCCAGTGGTATCATAAATAACATCTTCCACTGGCTTTAAAACGATTGATTTGTTCTCTACAACAGGAATGATACCTTCTTTATCCATCTTACTCTCAAACCCGCTCTGAAACATCTCTATGAAGTCATCATACTTGTATCCTTGTGTCTTTTTACACTTATTAAAATCAGGTACAAGAGCAAAAATGGAATCATAGTCGTACTCTCCGCTATCCATCAGATCCTTGATCCATGAGAAGAATTTCTCGCCAGCAATACGAGCAAGTTCAAGATTGAAGTTGGTCTCATCCTCATCTTTCAGGTAAACCTCCCTCTCAATGTCGTCACGGTCGCCCTTCGGAATCATATCCGTATTCATGAGGAACGGGAATCCCCATGTTGCGCTGGTCGGGAGATAGCAATACAGGTTGGCGTTCTCTATCGGCAATAGCTTGCGCCCATCTTTGCGGCAGGCAAAGGAAATCTTTGTCCGCTCGAAATCCTTGTATTTCTCCGGAATACGACTCTTTCCGATATCGATGTCTTTATTTACAAGAGCCTGAAAATCCTCATTGATATTTTCCTCGTAGTCGGACACAAGCCACTTAGCTTCATCTATCACACAATCCCTTTCAAGAATGCCATTGATATACACCTTGACGGAACGGATATTCGGAATGAACAGAATAAGGTTCGAATCATCAAAAACATCTCTGAACAACGCCTCGTAGTTCTTTCTTCCTGTGTGAAGAATTGCAGGATTGTCTGGTCTTAGAGCAATCTTTACACGATATTTCTTGTTGGCAGCATTAAAAATGGATGCGATTTCCGGCTCCACTTCATCTTCTGGAGTCCAAACCGGCAGGATTGGCCAAGGAGCCTCAAGACGCTTAATTTTACTTGCTTTCTTGTCGAAACGGAACGAATAATCACCTGTCTTAATGTAAACATAATGATTGTTCAAAAACACAGTTTTGAATCCTATACCCTTATAACCTATAGTCTTGATATTAGCTGCCTTTTCTTTTTCGTTGATGCCACAAATGCCGGATATGTTCCTTACGTTGAAATAATCTCCGGAGTGCATGAACACAAGATATTTGTCAGTGATATGGAACTCCACATCAACCGGAACACCATTAACCGGATAGTCATTGGCATTTTGCAGCAACTCATATATGAATGTAGATTCCTTAGCACTAAGCTGCTTGTTCAATGTGTCAAGAAAGTTGGCTGATGACTCAAAATTCTTTGACTTATCGTTATATCTATCGGCAAATAGCTGGTCGATAAACCATTGAGGTCTGATTGGCTGAGGCTGAAAATGGAAGTCGATATAAATCTCATGAGGATTGTATGGATTATTCCCAGACAATCTCCAGTTGAAAAGATAGTAGTTTTCCGAAATAATACCCTTAATTTCGCCCTTATAATGCAAAGAAATCGGTTTTTTTTGAGCATCATTGGGATAATAAGGGATTTTTGCAAAATTAGGTTTACGGATATCATCCACGATAGATATTTCATTCTCGTGGTCATAATGATAGTAACCGATAAAGTTGCAATCCGAGACACCCCAATACTCAAACAATTCCTTTTCGGCAGAAGAATGCTCCTTTTTTCCCTGTTCAGCCCTTTTTTGGCTGAATACCCTCATCTTTTCTGCATTCAATAGGTATAGCGAGCTATATACTGGACGAAGCATAAACATATTGTCAAGGCTCTCCCTACGCTCCCTGCTTTCCAGTTCAAAACGCATTTTAAATTGTCCTTTTTGGAACTGGAACTTTGTAGTGGCTAATATGTTGAAGAATATTGGATACCTGCTATAGGGATAGCAGATTAACTTGCTGTTATTAGTGATATTTGTAATTGACCCCTTGAAGTTCTCAGGATGGCTTGTTTTATATGGTTTATCGTTAATAGTGCAGTCAAACACAAAGTCATCGCAATTCCAATATGAACAAAGATATTCGATAATTTGCTCGTCGGACCATTCTTTTGGGTTGGAATAGTTTTCCATATTTCACTTGGATTCTATGTTAATTAGTACTGAAATAGGCTTACATTTACTTGACAAATATACGCAAAGCCTTCTAAACATGAAGTAATTATAGGCCAATATTGTATTTTTCTCCTTTACTTTATCCCCGTATTCATATATACGTTCATTAAAGTAAAGTCAAAATAAGGGAAGGAAAATCCCAATATATAGCAGTCGGTAATGGTGGATATTTTACCAGCTCATTGGACGGGGAGACATGGAGCGAGCCTGTACAGACTCACAAGAATGACAGAATTGACTGGCTGAACATTGAATATGCCAATGAAATGTTTTTAATCTCAGGTGAAAATCAAACGGGGCATTACATCTCATATTCAAAAGACGGAGCAAATTGGTCTGAACCCGTTACGGACTCTGGAAATGGGCGTATGGTATTTGGAAATAATTTATGGATAATTTGCGCCAGTTATTGTATATATGTATGGAACAGGGATTTTACGCACAAAGAACAGGTTGAACCTTCTTATGACAATGCCCGTGTGGATTATTACGATGTAGCATTTGGTAATGGTCGATTCGTGTTGGTCTCAAGTTGTGCAATTGACGGAGACGTATTCACATCAACGGACGGTTTGAACTGGAAAAGGCTTTTTACAGAAATATCCTGTCAGTGTATCACATTTGACGGGAAACAATTTGTAGCAGGAGGTGGTGGAGGTCATATTTGGACTTCTACAGACGGGGAGAATTGGACGGAACACCGTGCGTTACCCTCAAACTTCCTCCCGTCAAAAATCAAATATGGAAATGGAAATTATATCATCATGGGGACATTGAATAGATATTGGTTTGTCAATCAATTTGTAGCTATCTCCAAAGACGGGATAAATTGGACTGATTTGAAAAAAGTTACGGACGAAAGCATTAATGATTTTTGCTTCATAACTGAATGAAAAGTGTATTTATACGTTATAAATGTTGTACCCATATCCTATGTTGATAAAAATAGAAAGGGGGCTGGAGTCGGGAAATCCCCGAACCAGCCCCCTTCTAAGATTTTCCAGTGTCGATATGTACGTTAGTACCAAAATTAATGGAGCGATAATCAACCAAAGTTTAAGAAATAAGATTTTTGCTCCAATAAAAACGAATGAAATTGCAATCAGCGCCCGAGAATATTTATTAAAATTTGCAACAGAACAATATGCAGGGGTACAAGGTCTATCGTATGCAACTATATATCACCAATTGGAAGATAGAAATGGACATGAAAAAAACAGTCAAGTTCTTGAAAACTTTGCTAAAGAATATGGAACACAAATTAAGTTCTTTGGTATCGAAAGTGTGATCGACAAAAATATCATTCCTGACTCATTACTATATCCCAATAGATTATTGCTACTAAATTTTAATTATACCCATACTGCCGATTTATATATTCCTCAAGGCAAAACAAAAGAGTATTGGTTTCCCATCAATCATATTCATGGTGATTTAGAGAAGCCTGACGACATTATCTTTGGCAACGGTGATGAACTTAGTGAACTTGTAAAGCTTTACAACAATGAGCATTTACGCAATATCAAATCCACAAAATATCTCGAAACCGATAATTATCGTAAAATGTTAACTTTTATTAATTCAACTCCTTATCAAGTCTATATTATGGGCCACTCTTGTGGTAATTCGGATAGGACCCTCTTAAATACATTATTTGAACATAAGAACTGTATATCTATAAAGCCACTCTACTACATAAAAGAAGATGGTTCTGACAATTATCTTGAAATTATTCAAAACATTAGTCGAAATTTTACAGATATGAAACTGATGAGAGATAGAGTTGTAAATAAAACTTATTGCGAAAGGTTGTTAGATTAACAAATAGCAATCCATAACAAGCATGATAAATAAAATAGTACTAATTTCGGCGAAAGATAAAATCGATTCCCTGTCGGTTGGTACAGGAACGCAAAATCTCGTAACACGGTCAGGAATAAAGTATTTATAATTCAAATCTATAATTTTAGAATACAATATCTTTTTACAAACTTATACAAAGACTCATCTTATTTTCAAACACTTCTTATCGCAACCTTGATAACTCCGTCCTCTCTATTTTCAAAGATACGGTAAGCTTTCTCAATTTCATTCAATGAAAAACGGTGAGTAATGAGCGGCGCGGTATCTATACGGCCCGATTCTATCAAGCGAAGTATCTCTGCACAATTACAACCGTCCACCCCTCCGGTTTTAAAGATAAGATTTTTTCCATACATATCGGGTAAGGGCAAAATTTGAGGTTTATCGTAAAGTGCCACGATCGTTACAATAGCATTGGGACGAGCACATTTCCAAGCCAAACGGAAAGTATTCTCGCTTCCCGCCACTTCCAAAACCACATCAGCACCGCCATGATCGCTATTTTTACGAACAAACTCCTCGCAATGTTCAGGAGTAGTTACCAATATGTCGGGATAATGTTCTTGCAAAAACTGTATTCTTTCCGGGGACTGCTCACAAACAATAATACGCCGGGGATTCTTTAACAAAGCGCACAATAAGGTACAAATGCCGGTAGGACCGGCTCCAATAATCAGAATCGTATCCTCCGATGTAATTTCCGAAATACGTACGGACCAAAAACCGGTTGCCAAAATATCGCCTACAAACAAAGCTTGTTCGTCGCTTACCGTATCTGGAATACGATTCAAACCTTGATCGGCATAGGGCACTCGAACATATTCGGCTTGACCGCCATCGATACGACACCCCAAAGCCCAACCGCCATTGGGATCCATACAATTATTGACACACCCACGACGACAGAAGAAACATTCGCCACAAAAAGTTTCGACATTTACAGTAACCCTATCTCCCGGCTTAATACCTATAACATCTTCTCCCACATCTTCTACGACACCCACCATCTCGTGCCCGACCGTTACTCCCGGTACGGCACGCGGCACACTACCATGTTTGATATGGAGATCGCTGGTACAAATACTTCCAAGAGTCACCCTCACAATCGCATCGCGCGAATCTTTCAACCCGGGTTTCGGCTTTTCTTGCAATTCAAACTTACCGGGTTTAACGTATGTATATGCCAACATAATATTATCCTTATCATTTTTCAAAACTTCTCTTACAAAGATAGGCGAAACGGATTTCAGAAGCAAGTATTCTTTGTTAAACAGTGTCACTACGAATCAAATAGCAATCTACCGGTGTACTCTATGGCAACTATCAGCTATGTAAAAAGAGTATGATATCAATTAAAAAATATTTACTTCATACAAATACAAACAGCTTTCACAACTTTCTTGTTATTTTTGTATGACTAAAAGAGTGTTAATATGAAAAACCGAACAAAAAAATTGTTTAAGATTACGGGTATTACACTGGGAGCGTTGATAGTCTTTCTCTCGGCAGTAATCGCTTTCTCCATAAATTTTATATTTACGCCTGAAAAATTGACCCCCATCGTATTAAACGTAGCCAATCAAAACATAAATGCCAAGCTCGATATGAATAGCGTAGAGCTGACCTTTTTTTCAACTTTTCCCCGTTTTGGAATAAAATTGGAAAATGGCACATTAGTATCAAAGGCTATCCGTGATTCTTTATGGCAACGTACCGACACATTAGCCACTTTTCGAAAAGCCGTTGCCGTAATCAATCTCGTCGATTATTTGCAGCAAAAAAAGATCAGTATCAACCGATTATCATTGGATAGTACAAACATATACGCCTTTAAAGGAAAAGATGGAATCGCCAACTGGAATATATTGATCGCCGACACGACAAATACACCCGATACAACAACCGCTACTTCGCCAATTATTAACGAAATAGACATCAAGCACGTTTCGCTACGTCATACCACGGTCACTTTCGACGATCGGGAAACGAATGTCTTCGCCAATCTATGGGATGCAAATCTTAAATTAAAAGCAAATTTAAAGAAAGAACAGTCTACGTTAACGTTGGATTTCAACAACAAAAACATTCTGTTCTGGCAAAATGGTGAATTACTGGCTCATCGTATCGCCACTCACCTACAAACCGACATCGAGCTAAATCGTTCGAAACGGGCTCTTTCCTTGCACGATGCTATGATGGAGATCAACGACATAAAATTAGACATACACGGTTCTATCTGTAAAGACACGACCGCACAAGCGTTAGATATCGATCTGCAATACGGGCTACATGCTCCTTCGTTGGAAACAGTCCTTCACATGATTCCCGAAAGTATTCTCAAAAAAGAAAAAGTTTCGGCCAAAGGCGACGTTACAGTTAATGGCAATCTAAAAGGTCTATATGGAAAAGGGAAAATGCCATTAGCTACATTAAAAATAGAAATAAACGATGCATCCGCCCAATATGCCCAATTGCCCTATGGAATAGATGAACTTAAAGCCAACTTTTTCGGACAGATAGACTTAATGCGGCAATCGCCATCTTATCTCGATCTTAAAATATTTCACTTCAAAGGAGCTCATACCGATATTTTGGCCGACGCCAAAGTAAATGATCTATTAGGCGATCCCGATATCTTGTTTCATACCCAATCTACGATAGACCTAACTGCATTGACACAAACATTTCCTTTACAAGATGGTGTGAGTATCGAAGGGAAATTAGATGCCGACATGAACGTGCGTTGCCGTTTGTCATCTATCAAGAAGAAAGACATAGGACGAATTCGGGCCAAAGGAAAAATAAATATGAACAAATTGGCTTTACGAGACAAAAATAAGAAATTCGAATTCACGAGCGATGCTTCACTGTCTTTCGTGGGAAACGATGTATTAGGAGCCCATATCGAAATAGGAAATATGGCTTTTCACTCAACGCGATTAAACTCATCGATAAACAATCTATCGGCTTTAATAAAAACGACCAACCCACAAGATACTACACGAATCGCTCTTGTAGAGTGTAAACTAAATGCAAACAAACTAAAAGCATCCCTACCGGATACATCAAATTTATTTTGTGGGAAAACCGTTGCAACCATAAAATTACAACCGACAGAAAACAATCCTACCCAACCCGAAATAGGATTCGCATTAGAAGCCGACACCTTGTTCTGCCGTCTCGGAGATACTAAATTGGGCATGGACAAAGCCGGGATTACAATAACGGCACAACAATTAAAAGACTCTTTGTGGATTCCAAAAGGCATAGTAGGTTTTAATCGGCTTTTTGTACGTACCTCACAATCGGCTTTACCTATTCGAATGCAAAAGACTGCGATTTCAGTCGGTAATCGAGCTATTACTTTACATAACGCAACCATGAAAATAGGAAGATCCGATTTGACGGCGACCGGCGCGATTCACGATTTATACGGCGCTATGCGTCACAATAAAAAACTACGGGCCACATTAACACTTTCCTCTAAGAATCTAAATTGTAACCAGTTAATTCGGTCTATCTCTTTTCCAAAAGACACTGCTCAAATCGAAACTGAATCCGACACAACGTCGACTGCCCTAAAACTATTCGTTATTCCTCGAAATATCGATTTTGAATTACAAACCAATTTGAATCGGGTTCGTTACGGGAAAATGGTTTTCAAAAACGTACACGGTGCAATAGATATACGCAATCAAGCCATTCACCTCAAAGAGCTCAGTATGGAAGGAATGGATGCGACTATGCGCACGACGCTGATCTATCAAGCCCAACAACCAGAGCAAGGATATGCCGGATTCGATTTCAAACTTCATAATATCAATATAGGGAAACTTGTCGATTTTATTCCTTCGTTAGATACCATTGTCCCCATGCTACGGTCATTTCAAGGAACTGTCGATTTCAATGTATCGGCCGAGTCGGGCTTAGACTCATGCCTCAATATAAAAATACCCTCGTTACGATCGGCTATCCATGTTGAAGGCGATAGCCTCGTCCTTCTCGACGGTGAAACTTTTGCCGAAATATCGAAAAAATTTTTCTTCAAGAACAAAGAGAGAAATTTGATCGACAGTATCTCTGTCAACATCAGTATCGAAGACGGTAATGTAACCGTCTACCCGTTTGTAATAGAAATGGATCGCTACCGGGCTGCCGTAGGAGGGAACCAAGACTTGGATATGAATTTCAATTATCACATATCCATACTCAAATCGCCCATACCCTTCAAACTGGGACTGAATATTTCGGGAAATTTAGATAAAATGAAGTTCGGTATGGGCAAAGCCAAATACAAAAACGCTGTCACACCGGTAGAAATACACAAAGTCGACAGTACTATTGTAAATATGGGAGAACAAATTGTTCGGGATTTCAAGAAAGTCATGCGACGACAATTGCCACAAACACAAGCCTCCAACAAATAAGTATCATGTTCAGTAAACCCATATGTCATATAAAATCGCCCTATCTTCTTCCCGAGATTACACAGAAATACTTAATGTATGGAAAAACTCTGCAAGAAATTCCCTTTACTTTTTAAGTGAAGAAGATGCACTTTACTATAAAGGGCTCATTCCTTCCTACTTTCCACAAGTAGAATTGTACATTGTTAAACGAGAAGAATGAAATAGCCACATTTATGAGACTAAGTAATGACGGAATCGAAATATTCCCCGTCATAAGGCCGAGAATTAGGACAACAAGTTGTAGAATAAGAATATCCATCGGATAGATACGAACACAACATAAAAGTCATTCGATTCTACCGCACCTATGTGTTCCAAGATAATCGGTCAGGGCAAAACCGACCTTTCGGAAAAGCTCTACCCTATATTACACCTAGTCATTAAATAGATACGATTATCGCTTATTTCATAAATACGAAATAAACGGCAAGAACAAGGCAGCCGAACGCCGCAATATGGTTCCAATGCAACGACTCTCCTTTAAAAACTATGACCGAAAATAAAGTGAATATGATTAACGTTATTACTTCTTGTATTACCTTTAATTGCATAAGACTAAACGGCCCTCCATTCTCTCTGAATCCCAAGCGATTAGCTGGCACTTGGCAACAATATTCGAACAATGCTATACCCCAACTAATCAATATCACACCATAAAGCGGCCAATTATTGATAACCTTCATTTCTTGCAATTTCAAATGCCCATACCAAGCCAGTGTCATAAACACATTAGAAACAATAAGTAATCCTATCGAATATAATCCTTGCATTGCGTCTTATTTTGGAGTGCAAAGTTACACGAAATAGCAGTAAATAGAATAAATTTCATAGGTCAAATTTATTAAAAGCTGTACAATAAAAAGTCCCCTTCAAAAATTATTCCCCCTCGATATATTATCTCTATATTCACATAATATAAAAAATAGGCTATATCTCGGTAAAATCAAAAATTTGATTTTGTCATCAATTATATTATCTTTGTAGAAATATATAGTAAAGCATTGTATGAATAGAACCCATATTGAAACTTTTTCATACCAGTTATCGCCTCAATACTATTTTAACAGACTGCTGAAAATTTGGTTACATAATAATTGGGGGTGGCTTCTATCTTTTTTCCTCCTTCTCGTGGGGCTATCCATTCAAAACCCTCTATTTATTTATGTAGGACTTATCATTTTATTTTTGGTATTTCCTATGATCATCTCTTACCTGTGGTTCGCTTATGCCCTACACCCCGATTGCCGTATGTCCATACTTTCAAAAACAGTCGAAATAAACAAAAACGACCTTTCTTGTACTTTCCACGATGGACGAACAGAATCCATAGCATGGAAACGAATTACCCATATACGTTATACCTCGACAGACATTATCTTCCACTTGTCAAACTATATTTTTTTCATTTTACCATACAATTCGTTCAAATCGAATGACGATTTAGAATACTTCTTAAAAAATTTTCTCGCTCTCAACATTCAGAATAAAAAATAATTGTATATTTGAGTACAATTTTTCAAACATGAAAATGTTCAGACAAATTCTAAAATATTCATTTGCAGTCCTAATTGTCTTCTCGACAATCTTCTCATCAAGTGCACTGACGCTTGACGAAGCACGAGAGTTGTACAAGGCCGGTAAATACAAAGAAGCCGCTCCTGTATTCAAGGCACAACTGAAACGCCGCCCCAATGATGGATCGTTGAACCATTGGTATGGAGTATGCCTTTTTCACGAGAAAAAATATAACGAAGCTGAAAAATATCTGAAAATAGGGGCTAAACGTAAAGTTCTCGAATCGCCTCACTATTTAGCAGACATGTATATGGCTCAATACCGCTTTAAAGATGCCATAAGCAGTTATGAAGAATATACAGCTGCATTGTCCAAAGCGAAAAAACAAATACCCGATTCTATCTGCAAAGCCATAGCTCGTGCACGTAGAGCGAAATTAATGTTGCAATATGTCGAACGGGTACAAATCATAGATAGTTTGATAGTTGATGCTGACTCGTTTTTCAAGTATTTCAAAATGTCCCCCGAATCTGGACGGATAGGAACGAATGAAACACTAGGCATAGATATTCCCGAAAACACGATCGGCTATATTCCTCAACGCGGAGACAATGTATTTTTCGGATATCCCCTTGAAGGTAAAGGATATGAATTATGTACAAAAAATAAGCTGATAGAAGGGAAATGGAGTGACATCATACCGTTACCCAATGGTGTCAATACAGAACAAGATGAAACCTATCCATTTTTTCTCAACGACGGAGTTACACTCTACTTTGCCTCAAATGGAGAAGGTTCGATCGGAGGATACGACATATTTATCACCCGTTTAAATCTCGAAAATAACACCTACTTGAAACCCGAAAACGTAGGTATGCCCTTCAATTCGATATACAACGATTACATGATGGCAATAGACGAGATGTTAAACATCGGTTGGTTTGTATCGGATAGAGAACAAATTCCCGGAAAAGTGACAATCTATCTATTTATCCCGAATGAGAGCAAACAAACATATAACATCGATGAAATCAAAACCGATATCAAATCGCTAGCTCTGATTCGATCTATTCGAGAGTCTTGGCCGGAAAATGCAGATTATACCGATTTATTGCAACAATTGGACAATATCAAGGAACCAAAAAAAGAGACTCGCCCCGATTTCATCTTTGCAATTTGTAACGGAATCCATTATACTAAACTTGACCAATTCGTCAGTCTTGAAGCTCGCAATCTATATGTAAAGTCCAAAGAATTACGTAAGAATATCATTCAAATAGAAACTAAGCTCTCGGAACTGCGATCTCAATATACTAAATCGAAAGGCACAACTTTAAAAAGACTATCGTCCGAAATTCAAAATTTGGAATCGCAACTGCTCACACTCTATCCTCAACCGGAAAATTACGAAAATCAGGCTCGAAAGATAGAACTCGATAATTTGCAAAAGAAATATAGATAGAACCTAAATCTAAGAAATATGTTTGATATATTAGCTGTTACACTACTAATAATATTAGCGCTAGTTCTGGCGGTACTGGAAATATTCTTTCTTCCCGGAATTACCATCGCAGGTATATGTTCGGTCTTATTTTATGGAGGTGGAATTTACTATGCCTATTCGGCCTTCGGAACAAATGGGGCTGTAATAACATTATTCATTGCAGCCGTTACTACTATTGCTGTCATTATAGGATTTATGCGATCCCGAAGTTTAGACAAAATGTCTCTGCATACCGAAATAAGCTCGGTAGTACCCTCCCCGATAACCCCTGATATTAAAGTCGGTGACATGGGAGTAACACTAAGTAGACTAAACCCTATGGGAAAAATCATCGTGGGAATCCACACCATCGAAGCCCGCGCAGATAATGAGCTGATTGATGAAGATACACCTGTAAAAATAATCCGCATAGAACCCACGGTAGTCATTGTTTGCAAAGAAACAGAAAATGAAAAAACAGGGAATAATATAAACACTTCTAAACAAAAATAAAATTATGGTAGGATTAAGCGTATTTCTTCTAATTGGCATTATTGCCATACTCGCTGTATTCTTTTACTTCGTACCTTTCCTTTTATGGATTTCGGCACGAGTATCGGGGGTAAGAATCTCTCTTATCCAATTATTCTTGATGAGAATCAGAAAAGTACCGCCACAAGTCATTGTTCGAGCTATGATTGAAGCCCACAAAGCCGGACTTAAAACAATCACGCGTGATGAATTAGAAGCTCACTATCTGGCCGGAGGTCATGTAGAACGCGTCGTACACGCACTCGTATCCGCTTCGAAAGCTAATATAGATTTAGGCTTCCAAATGGCTACCGCTATTGACTTAGCCGGACGCGATGTATTCGAAGCCGTGCAAATGTCTGTCAACCCGAAAGTTATCGATACACCGCCGGTTACAGCCGTGGCCAAAGACGGTATACAGTTAATAGCCAAAGCTCGTGTAACAGTACGGGCAAATATACGTCAACTGGTCGGCGGTGCAGGTGAAGATACCATATTGGCTCGTGTAGGAGAAGGTATCGTGTCGTCCATCGGCTCGTCCGAGTCCCACAAACAAGTTCTTGAAAACCCGGATTCCATATCCAAACTAGTATTGAAAAAAGGGCTTGATTCGGGAACTGCATTTGAAATCCTCTCCATTGATATAGCCGATATCGACATCGGTAAAAACATTGGAGCCACCTTACAAATGGATCAGGCACAAGCCGATAAAAACATCGCACAAGCCAAAGCAGAAGAACGTCGGGCCATGGCTATCGCTCTCGAACAAGAAATGAAAGCCAAAGCACAAGAGGCAAGAGCAAAAGTAATCGAAGCCGAAGCCGAAGTTCCCAGAGCTATGGCGGAAGCCTTTCGTTCGGGAAATCTCGGAATCATGGATTATTATAAAATGAAAAATGTCGAGGCAGACACAGCCATGCGTGAATCGATAGCCAAGCCATCGAGTAAACCCGAGAAATAACGAAATCAAGTAATTAGAGAATGAATCGGACATTATAAAAATGTGTATACTCCAAGTAACAGAAAAAAAATACTTAGATATACGAAACTTTTTTAGTCCGACGATTGTTATATAAGTAACAAAGAAAAATAAATAATTATGATTTACGAATTGCCTCCATTACCTTATGGTATTAATGATTTAGCCCCTGTAATCAGTCAGGAAACGATAGAATACCATTACGGTAAACATGAACAAACTTATATCGATAACCTAAATAAACTTATCGAAGGAACACCCTTCGCAGACAAGCCTCTCGAAGAAATCATCAAAGAAGCCGACGGAGCTCTATTTAATAATGCCTCCCAAGTATGGAACCACATATTTTATTTCTTCACATTCTCCCCAAATGGAAAAAAAAGTCCACAAGGGAAGTTGGCAGAAGCTATAAATAAGAAGTGGGGAAATTTCGAAAACTTCCAAAAAGAATTTGAACAAGCAGGGACTACTCTATTTGGATCTGGTTGGGTCTGGTTATCCAAAGATAAAGACGGAAATCTGGTTATCAGTAAAGAAAATAATGCGGGCTCTCCTTTAACCAAAGGACTTACTCCTTTGTTAACGTTCGACGTATGGGAACACGCCTACTATATCGACTATCGCAACAGACGAGCAGAGCAATTGCACAACCTCTGGAAAATCGTCGATTGGTCGGTTGTTGAATCAAGATATCTATAATTCGCATAGTCGCGCGTGAGCGTAACTCTATCTAGCACTTTAAAATAAGCATAATGTGATGAATTCTAAAAAAGAGATGCTGCGTGAGCAGCGTCTCTTTTTGCATTTAAAAATTCAAAGATAAATTCATATAGACAAAAAAATCATAGTTTTTCTATACATTTAATAAAAAATTCATATATTTGCTTTTCAATTAGATGTAAAAACTTTATTTTTACTTTATAAATCACAAAAACCAAAGGAGTAAAATGGCTACAAAAAAATTTATCCTTGCAGAAAAAGACATACCACAAGCATGGTATAATGTCATTGCAGACATGCCCAACAAGCCAATGAGTCCATTAAATCCGGCAACCAAATCTCCCCTAGCCGTAGAAGACCTCTATCCGATTTTTGCAGAAGAACTCTGTAAACAAGAATTAAACACTTCCGACGCATGGATAGAAATCCCCGAAGAAGTACGCGATATGTACAAAATATGGCGTCCTACTCCTCTTGTCAGAGCTTTGGGGCTCGAAAAAGCATTGGATACTCCTGCACACATCTATTTCAAGAACGAAAGTGTAAGCCCTGTTGGTTCTCACAAATTAAATTCGGCCATACCACAAGCCTACTATTGTAAAAAACAAGGTATAACCAACATCACAACCGAAACCGGAGCAGGACAATGGGGGGCTGCACTCTCTTTAGCCGCAAAAGCATTCGGATTGGAACTTGCAGTCTACATGGTTAAAGTGAGCTTCCATCAAAAGCCCTATCGACGTTCTATTATGCAAACATTCGGCGCACAAGTTATTGCTTCACCCAGTATGTCGACCAAAGCAGGACGTAAAATATTAACCGATCACCCCAATTATCAAGGAAGTTTAGGTACGGCAATATCTGAAGCGATAGAATTGGCAATGAGTACCCCCAACTGTAAATATACTTTAGGTAGTGTACTCAATCACGTATCTTTACATCAAACAGTAATCGGGCTAGAAGCTGAAAAACAAATGGAAATGGCCGGCGAATACCCCGATATTGTCATCGCTTGCTTCGGAGGCGGGTCCAACTTCTCGGGAATTTCATTCCCATTTTTACGCCATAAATTAAAAGAGGGAAAAGACATTCGGTTAATCGCAGCCGAACCTGCGTCCTGTCCCAAATTGACCAAAGGAATTTTTCAATACGATTTTGGAGATGAAGCGGGCTATACACCTCTACTGCCCATGTACACTTTGGGACATAACTTCTCCCCGGCCAATATACATGCAGGTGGGCTACGTTACCACGGAGCAGGAACGATCGTCAGCCAACTGAAAAAAGATGGCCTCTTGGAAGCCGTGGACATAGAACAACTCGATACATTCAAAGCAGCTACATTATTCGCTCAATGCGAAGGAATTATCCCTGCCCCGGAATCTTCTCATGCAATAGCCGCCACTATACAAGAAGCATTAAGAGCAAAAGAAGAGGGAAAAGGAAAATGCATCCTCTTCAATCTATCCGGCCACGGGCTCATCGATATGGCTGCCTATGACCAATATTTAGCAGGAGACCTTCTGAACTACAATTTACCAGAAGAAGAAATAGCTAAAAACATCAAGGAGTTAGAAAAAATAATTTAGTCATTCATATTCAAAACAATAACAATCTTATTCGAGACACTGAAAAAATTTCATACCGAAAGTTTGTTCAATAAAAACAAATCGGTTATATTTGCATCGCTTTTCAAAAAGCGAACGGCGGTTTAGTGTAGTGGCCTAGCACGCAACCCTCTCACGGTTGAGACTCGGGTTCGATTCCCGGAATCGCTACAACAAGGAATAAAACCTCAAAAGATTATGTATTAAGCTTTTGAGGTTTTTCTTCCCTAAAACAGGGCTAATACGGATCAAAAGCCCCCTCGTGTTTAGCGAATCACCCCAGATTCGTTAAATAAAAAAATGCTTAAAAATACGGTTCCCGCGCGGATTGATTTTAACATTGACAATCTGCCACAAAAATCCACAATCGACGAAATAATAAGTTTTACATACCCAAGGCTTCGTGAAAATGCCCCTGCCTGGTATGTTGAGTTTTACGCTTTCGACCCAGTTAGAGGGAAAATGAGAAGGAAGCGAATAAAGATAAACCGATTGGCGACAAAGAAACAGAGGCGGGAGTATGCTGCAGGTCTGATTATCCGGCTTTACCAACAACTTATCCGGGGGTGGAATCCCTGGGTCGAGAAAGAATTTGAGGTTGCGATATCGTTTGATGATGCCATCAAACGATATGTGGAGAATAACAAGAAGATGTACTCCGATGGGATTTTCAGAAAAGAGACATACATCAGCCACGAATCAAAGATTAAAAAGTTGGTTGCCTATAATCAACAGAGAACCTCACCCATCATCTACCTCTACCAGCTGGACAAACGATTTTGCAACGATTTCCTCGATTACATACATTTGGAACTGAAACTGTCCCCTCAGTATAGGAATAATTGTCTCACTTTTCTCAAAGCTTTTTGCTCCTTTTGCGTAGAAAAAGGACTTATGAACGAGAATCCGGCCTCCGGCATAAAACCTTTCAGTCGAAAATTATTCCAGAAAAGAAGGAAAATTATTCCGCCCTCTGTGATTCGACAGATAAGCGAATATTTGATGTCGAACGACAAACACTTTCTTTTATCGTGTTATCTCTTATACTACTGCTATATTCGTCCCATCGAACAGCCCCGGCTGAGGCTTCGATATTTCAACGTTAAGAATTGTACCTTGACAATCCCGTCCGAAGACAGCAAAAACAGAACGACACAAACTATAACTATCCCGAAAAAGGTAATGATGTTCATGCTCGACTTGGGGGTATTCGACTACCCTCCTCACTATTTCCTATTCTCAAACAACATCATGCCCGGCAACGTGCAAGTAGACCGACGGCTCATAACTATTCGCTGGACCCGCCTGAAAAAAGAGTTGAAACTCGACAAAGATTACACATTCTACTCGCTAAAAGATACTGGAATCACCGAGATGCTGGACAAAAAACTGAGCAACATCTCGGTGAGAGACCAGGCAAGACACAGCTCACTGGCCGTTACCGATGTATATACCCGCCACCGGGACAATGCCGATAAAGCCATTCTCGAACTCGACGGGACTCTTTAATCGGTTCGATAGAACGTCCCCTTCAAGAGCTGCGACATACCATATTCCGTGAATGTGGCCGTGATTTTTTCACAGATATACGGCTTACCTTGAATAAAGAACAAAGCCCTCACAGGCGGAATTTTGTTCGCCAAAAACTGGAAATTGTATTTTTTGCAGCTGTCGATCGGAGAGTTGAAATAGGAAAGGTCGCTAGGATCCCTATTTAGACGCATGCTATACCCAGTCTCAACATAAGTCCAGTCTTCATTCGTAGATATTTTGTCGATAATTGGACGCGGCTGCAGCCCTTTGAAATAATTCGTACCGTCCCAGAATGCGACAAAAAGTTGAGAGAAGTATGCCCCACTTTTTTCACTCTCCCCAGATTCGAGTAGACTTATCGGTAAATACTCAGAATTGCCATCTGTTTCTCCATCATTGAAGTCGAGCTCTAAAAACAGACATTGCCCTTTACTGGTTTCTGTGTCATCTATCCAGGCGGGGACAATCCCTATCTCTATGCTATCGCTTTCCTCATTTGTACCGATGCGTTCTCCAAACTGGTTTATCGGTTGAAGAATGTTCACATACTGGTCATAATAGGTCTCAGACACTGGATCATAATAGCTCTGAGGTATAATCTTTACCGGTCTAAATACGAAATAGGTATTCAAAGATTCGACATATAAGATTTTTCCCAAATTTGAATCAGGATACTCAACCCCGACAACGGTCTCCTTCAAGTTTTCATTGGCCTCGATTAAATCATTCAGAGTCTCATATCGGACAATCATCTTCTCATGATTTTCCACCAACCAGTTACACGAGTAGAATTTCCACATTTCATGGTCGCAATCGGAATATCTCAAAGTAGATACTCCTCTGTATGAAGATTCCCCCTCGGAGCTAACATCTACCGTAAAATCGTCGGCAACATGGTTAAGGGTTATACTGGTATTGAAATCCGAGTCATTAGCGATGAAATGGAATGTCACTGTCTTGCCCCTATGGTCAACGTCAATAAATGCCGACAGAAAGTTCTCCAAATGTTCAAAAAACTCTGTCACAGTCCAGTGAGGAAGGGCTTTTGCTATTTGGGGCATATCCCAGGCATACGGGAGCGAATTGCAGACAATGAGATGACGATATGTCGACCTCTCCCATTCCCCGAAATCATAACTATAACCTAATACCTCGCAAATTTGTTTTGCGATGAATAGCAAATATGGCTGAAACGATACCCCCTTGGTGTCCGGATGCCATTTATAAGTGCCATTTTCATATACGACCTCATTTTGTATATTCCCCGAATAGTTGTTGACCCAGGGCAAAGATATATAGTTTTTCATGCGGTCGATGCTCCTCCAAAGCCATTCTGGAGGTGTATTACTCATATTCACATACTCATAATCGCCCAAGTCGAGTTCGTTGATGTATATTTCGTCGAAATCACCGATGAAGTTTTGGGCGCTCATTCCATCGAGGAATTGCCCTTTGATTTCGGATTGCGACACCTCGACAATAGCGAGAACCCCCATTTTATAGAAATTGGTATCCCGTAGTTCACAGGCGAAGTTCACTTTTTCGATATCGACATCTTTCCGATATAAAAGCCCGAATATCGCCCGATTCCGAGGACAATCGACTATGGGGAAGGTGATAGACAAGGTGTACTCGTCGGAACCAGAGAAAAGCCTGTTTTCAGCGATAAACTCGAAGGAGGTTCCTTTCTTCAAGAAAGCCTCTTTACCCTCTACGAATATTTTCATTTCCTGCGTGATTTAGGGGTTTTGTTTCTGATCAAACGATCGTATTCGTCCTGAGCCTTCTTGATGCCCCGGTCGCCGGTAACCGTGTTGACCGTGACGAAGGGCTCGTCCAGGCGGTCACCCAATTTTTTGAGAACCGCAAAATATGTGGCGAGCAATACGCCTGTGTCCGGGGAGTTTCCTCCTCCATCAGGCGAAGGGGCTGGTAAGCTAATCGGCGCGGGGAGAGCAGACACTCGACGGATAGAGCCGATCGTATTGGTTCTCTGCGCATATTCGAGGGCATCGATGATAGGACGCGTTACCGGCGAAGTCACCAGTTTCTGACTGGCGACCCACTCGCCGGCATGGACGATACCGGCCGGCTCGTCCACCGGGCCGGGGCGGGTGAATCCGCCGGCGGCATACCCCTGCGCTTCGGAGGCCTGCTGCTGTTTCTTTATAGCCGCGATCTGCACGGCGCCGGCAGCTACGGCCATAGCCGCCGCAATAGGAGCCATGATATATCCGACGATGGGTATCGCCGCAGCCGAGCCATAAGCGGCCAAAGCGTTCTGAGCAGTCTGCGCCACGGCTTGGATCACCTGCATGGCGAACATCTTGCGGTTCGCTTCGTTCTTTGCCCGGGCTATCTCATTCTCTTTATCCTGCTCGAGCTTCTTGACTTTGTAGGTATTTCCTTCGGCCAGCGAAATCTCTTTGTCGTAGCGTTTCTCGATGGCGGCGGTCTCCATCTCCATATTCGACTGGACTATCGAGGATATTTGCGAGAAGATAGCCGACATTCCCGACATGATCATACCGAAAGAGTCGGTCACGGCTTTCCCGCCGTCGCTTTGCAACCACTCGGCCAGCTCGGCGTTGGCTTTCTCCATGGCATTGAAACTCTCCTCCGTAGTCTCTTCGAAATACTGCTTTTTCAATGCCTTTTCGGCGATGGCAGAGGCTTCGATGATTTTCTGCCTTTTAGCCTCGTCGTTTCCGGCCGCGTCGAGCATCTTCTTCGTCAGGGCATTCAGAGAATCGATTTGCAGCCGATACTGCTGCTCCCTCTCTTCGGCCGACATAAGGGATATCCCTTTGAAATACTCCTCATAAAGAGTCTTCTGCCTGTCTTGCGTCTCCTTGAACTTGGCCAGCTTGTCGGCTTGCAGTTTGTCGGTAATCTGTTTTTCAATCTCGGCGCGCTCCTGGCTACCCTCGGCATACAACTCTTTGAGCCGGTTGAGATATGCTATCTCCGACTCGAATTTCATTCGCTGGTAAGTCTTTTCCGAAATTCGGCCTCGCATATAACTGTCGGTATCGGCAGCATCGCGTTCCCGGCGTTCGGCTTCTATCTCCTCTCTTGCGGCATCGAATTGCTCTTTATTCCGCTGTGTCACCTCCTTTTCAGTGAGTTTGTCGAGCTCGCCGACGATATCGGCTATCTCCTTTTCCGTGGCCTCTGCGTTCTGCAACTTTTTGAGAAGATACTGTTTATCGAGCTCTGCTTTTTTCTCGATATATTCGTTGTAATCCATCAATCCGGTAGCATAGCCGGCGAGAGCCTTCGACTTCTCGATCGACAGCCAGTCGTCTTCTGCTTGAAACTTATTTCTTTCCCCGCTTTTCCCCGCACTACCGGAAACAGAGACAGAGCTCATATTTCCACCGTCTCCCTGCCCGGCGAATACACCGGTCAAAGATATACCATACTCCTCGGCCAGTTTCTTATTGGCCGCTTGCAGCTTAGTCAGCTTGTCGTTCGCTTCGGCATACGCTTTCCACGCTGCTTCCGCCGCCTTCCGTTCATCGTCGGTTCCGGGAGCCGATTTCCTTACCATGACATTCGACAAAAGCGCCGACTGATCTTGCGCATAACCGCCGCCCATGGCCGACGGGCTTATGTTGTATCTATCGATATATTCCTGCCTCCGCTTCTTCGCCCGGTCATAGGCTATGTCCGTATCGACAGCGTTTTTCTCCAACTCCGGCATGGATAGTTCTATCTCGACGATTTGCTCGGCATTCCTCTTTATCAAATCGGCCGCGGCCTTCGCCTTCGCATTTTTCAGAATCGAATCGGTCAATTCATCGTATTTGGCTTTGGCGTCTCCCAACATGATTTGTTCGGTCGACATTTTGGAAAAATAATCGGGATAGAGCGATTGCAACCGGCGGGCTGCCTCGATTCGTTCTTCCTTCGATCGGGCTTCGTCGACGGCTGCCCGATACAATGCACGCAAACGTGCGAGTTCCTCCTTCGATGTCGAGGCGGCAGCTTCCGAGACATCGGTGATGCTTTTCTCGTATTCCCGCTCGGCTTTGGCTGCCTCGGCCGCCGCCTCACGAGCAGATTTCATCTTTTCCCGATAGGAAAGCAAGGCTGCGACTCCGGCCGACAAGGCTCCTACCAATATCCCGACAGGCGACATTTTGGTCGTGCGATTGAAGGCCTTCATCACGACATCGGCTTTGCGGACCTGACCCTCTAATCTAAAATAGGCGTATCTGAGCAATAGAACGATACCTCTCCCTGTCGCCGCAATCGAATTTCCGGCCTTCTGCGTCGCATTCCAAAGATTTTGAGCGACGGTACTCGCCTTCACGGCGACCGTATATCCGGCTATACCGGCCGCCACAGAGACGATCAAAGCTCTATTCTCTTTCATAACGGAGATAACCTCCTTAAATACCAGGAGCAAGGCCGACGCACCGGTAATCGCATGGCGCATGACAGGAAGCAGATCTTTCCCGAGCTCGACCGATAACTCGTTGAACGACTTTTTGGCCTTGTCGAGCTGCGCCTGCACCGTATTATTTTGGACATTGAATTCTGTAATGGCCGATGTGCCTTCATCAAATGCTTCCTGAGCCAGCTTTTGCTCTCTCCGAACCGATTCGATATTCCCGGCCAGCACCGACAACACGCTGGCCGCCCGTGATCCGTCGAGCTTCATCTCGTCGAACATCGGAGCCAGCGCCTGCATGCCTCCGGCCTTACCGAGGGTGTCGAGCAGTTGCAGCAAAGCCTCGTTCGCATCCTCCCTCACCAGCCGGGCGAACTCTTTCACGTCGATGCCTGCTATGCGGGCCAGTTTCCCCGGATCTTGATACATTTTCATGATAATGCCCTGCAAAGCGGTGGCCGACATCTCTACTTGCTGGGCGTTCTGGTCGAGCACCGAAGCGTAACCCATGATTTTAGGGATACTCATATCGGCCTGTTTACCCACACCGGCCATACGGTTCTCGAAATCTACCAAATAAGAAGCCGAAGCGGTGGAGTTTTGGGAGACTTCGTTGATGGCAGCGCCCACGGCCAGCATGGCTTTTCCCAAGCCCATTCTCTCGGCATCGCCGTAAATCGACGAAAGTTTTCCGATATCCCGGGTCGCCCCCTCTCCCAATTCGTCGAGGGCGACGTTGATCACATCGGCCGCCTCGACATATTCGATAACCGCCTGCTGCGAGGCGATTCCCAGTTTCCCGGCCTCTTGGGCAAGCTTGTTGAGCTGCTCGCGAGACGAGCGTGTATCCATCGTCTTGAACGATTCGTTCAGTCGCTCGACCTCTTCCGTCGTCATGCCGGTGAATTTGCGCACATTCGCCATTTCGCCTTCCATGTCCGCATAACTCTGTACAGCCCGCCTGCCGGTAATGGTCAAGCCGGATATCGCGGCCATGGACATCGTAAGGGCGCTTCCCCAGTCGTACATTTTTTGGGCGAACCGGGACCACAACGACTCATGTTCTTTCATCGAACCCTTTACGGAGTTCAATTCCCTTTGCACCGCTTTGATTTTTTCTATCTGGGCATTCCATGCGGCCGATCCCCGCTCGATATTGTCGAGCTGCTTCCGGAGGGTAGATAGCGTTTTAGAGAGCTCTCTCGGGGTAGCCCTGTCGAGACGGCGCATGACGCTCTCGGCTTGCTGAGCCGACGACGACATCTCCCTAATCTCCTTATTCGTCTTTTTCAGCTCCTTTTGGAGCTTGTTCATCTCGATTTTGTCTCCGGTGTTCCGGGCACGGGCCAAAGCGTTTTCCAGATCCTCGGCTCTCTGCCGAAGAGCCTTCAAGCGATCCTCCGCGTTCTTGCCGTTCACCTCCAAGGTGATGGAGGCCGATGTTTCGTAATTGCTCATATCCGATTAATTTTTCACGAATATGGCCACTCCCGGCGAGAGGGAAAAAGACACAAAAAGAGCCTCGGGAAGATTTCCCGAGGCTCCGACGAAAATTCTATTTCTACAATAACGTATTACGAACGACGAGCTTTCCTTTTGAAAAAGCGAACGAGGCGACTGCAAAGAGCGGCTATCGCCGTGACCGAAAAAGCAGCTACCACGATCCAATATATGTACGACAATACAACGCTAGCCGCCGTGAATGCTCCAAGAGCTATAATTATCACGAACAAGAGCACAAATCCTAAGGCCTCGATTATAAACATATTTCCTCCTTTTCTTCGAAGATACGAAAAACTCCCGGCATTCGCAAGCCGGGAGCAAAAAATTATCGCGCGGTCTCGTCCTTCGTCGGCCGGAACGTCTCGATATATTCTTCGAGCATCTCCTTGAAGGCGAACAACTGCGGCTCCCTGTCGAACCATACGAACGACCGGGGCAATCCGGAGGATTCGACCTCTATCTCTACCGACGGCGATTTCCCCGGTTCTCCGGCCGGGTAGCGGGTGATCCGAACGACCAGGTCGTCGCGGGTGAACTCGATCGTATGGCTTTTCATCGCGCACCTCCTTTCTCCGTAAAACGGGAGGTTATGTCGGCAACGCCCCGATAGGCGTAAGCTGCCAGTGCGAGCGCAGGCAAGACCGGCAGAGGCTCGCCGGTCGACAGGGCGAACAACAAGACGAATAGCGAAGCGACGAAACGGACGCTTTGCCACATTTCACGGCGGGTGAGCTTTACTTCGAGCTCCCGCTCGAAAAATCGAATGAGGTAATTTTCAAGAGCCGATGTCTTTCGCCCTTCCTTTGCCTGCGGTACAGGCAATGCAATTGTTTTCTTCATAATGGAATGCTTTTATTTTTTTGCGGAAAATAAAAACGGTTCCGCTTTCCCGTTGCATTCCACCTTGAAGACAGGCAGTGGGCGCATTAACGCACCACACGGGGGTCGGAACCGTATATATGTAATGCCGAGGCATAAAAAAACGCCAACGGCTTTGTCGGCGAACTACCTCGCCTGTCTAAAAATGGAATGCATTACAAATATGGAGGATTTTTTTGAAACAAGCAAGGGATAATACAAAAAAGCATCGGATTTTGTCCGATGCTTAAAAATACGGGATAGAATCATAGCACCTAATAGAGTCGACCGTTTCTCTATGCCTTTTCAACGATATCGGAATCTATGTATTTTACAAAACATCGGTGTTATATTTAATAATCGTATTTTAGATGTAACATATCTATAAATTCTCTCAGATTTCAAAATTCTGAGGTATAAAGTATGTATAAGGGGGAAAAATATATTACATTTGTAATCATCTAATGATACCTATATGAGTACTGAATGCCTAACTATCAAAAACTTTGGCCCAATAAAAAAAGCCAAGCTACGCATAAGGAAATATAATATTTTCATAGGAGATACAGCTTGTGGAAAAAGTATAGCGGCTAAATTAATCTCTATATTCAATAGCGAAGAATTTTTATTGTTAAAAACGGGAGATTATGAAAATTTCATTGCTCTTTTATCAAAATATAATATAGATTTCCCATTTCACCAAGATACATTGATCTCATATAAATACTGGAATATTTCGTATCGATCTTTCATAACCGATAATAATAGATATGAATTGGTAAAAGCCATACAAAATAACGACCAAGAAGTTATTACAAAAATACTAGGAAAAAATTTTATTCAACCTGACACTCATAAAAAAGATTTATTCAAGAAAATCTTAGACTTATTGGAACATATGAAAGATGATAAACAAATTCAATCATTCGCATTCCAATACATAAAAGATATTTTGTTTGATGAGTTCGATATAAATAATCCAATCTATATCCCAGCAGAACGAATTTTAATATCGATGTTCTCCAACAACATATTTTCTTTATTAGAAGCCAATATAAATATTCCAGAATGCATAAAACGATTTGGAAGTCAGTATGAGAAAGCCAAAAACTCAAAAATCCAAAATCAGGAAATCGATTTCATGAATATCAAAGTTTCTTTCGAAAAAAGTGATGATGTTATCGTTCATGAGGTGAATAAGGAAACGGTAAAATTAACACAAGCTTCGAGTGGAATCCAATCGATAATACCTTTGTGGGTAGTTATTGAAAATAATTTTAACTCCATAAGGAATAATATTCTCATTGTAGAAGAACCTGAGTTGAATTTGTATCCGACAATGCAAGTAAAGCTTATGGAATCAATCTTATCTAAAATAGAAAATAGTTTAGGAACTTTGGTCGTGACGACTCATAGCCCATATATTCTATCTGTATTCGATAATCTAATATTAGCCAATGAGATTCTTAAAAAATCACGCTATGATAAAGCTGTCAAAGAAAAGATTAAACAAATAACTAAAACAGATTTAACCATTCATTTTAATGATGTATCATCTTATTTATTTAAAAATGATGGTAATGTGGTAAATATACGAGATAATGACTTAAAGACAGTAGGAGCAGAGCAAATCGATCAAGCCTCCAATTATTTAAGCGATATTTTTGAAGATCTTTGTAACATCGATACTTATGAGTAGTTGTAATTGCTTCGATAATCCTCCGACATTCGAACAGACAGATAACTTTCAAGACAAAATAGAAAAATCACTATGTAGATGTTCTTGCCGATTCTCTGTGGCCGAAAATCAATCAAAATTTTCAATTGAGCAGGCAACTATCGATGAACTAAAAAAAATTAAGATCGATGGATTTCTCGATTGTTCGAAAACGGCATCAAAATGTGACTATCTATTTATATATCATAGTGATTTGAACGACTCGTGTCATATATTCGTAGAGCTAAAAGGTTCCGACATAGTACATGCTATCGAACAATTAGGGAATACTATTAAAACATTTTATGTCAATGGATATTTGAAAAATACTAGAGTTCGAGCTGCTATCGTCAGTTCTCGATTTCCCAAAGCAGATGGTTGTTATAGAGCTGCATCATTAAAACTCCATAACAGTATAAAATCCAAATTAAAAGATTTCAAGCTGTTTCAAAAAAATAGAAAAATGATCTACAACCCACAAAACGACTCTTATAAATAATTATTTCGTTATACTAGGATTATATTCCTCAATAGAAATCTGATAACTCAACTTATAATATAATTTTTCTAGTTCTGTTATTATGTCCACACCTATCATCTAAAATGATAACCTAAGGCTTACTAATTATTATAGTCAGACAATAAGAGATTACCCCTACATGAGAATAAAGGAAAAGATTAAATTCATAATAAATTTTATCTCCCATTTTCTTGATCATACTCATCTTCAAGTCTTTTTATTAAGTTCTTTCTAAAGAAAAACTCTTTTATTGTAGTATGATTAACAAATCGTAAGCCAAATGTTGGTAAGATAAAAAGGAATAAAGATATAACAGTCGAAATTAGACAATTCAGACTATTACTATAAAAACTATTTATAAGCCATAATGCAATAATTGCTAAACAAAACAGAATATATCCACAAGTATATACTCCTACTTTCTTTAATTTTTTTCTCACATACTTTTCTTTTTTACTATTATAAGAATCTAATTTTAATTGTTCTAATTCTTGTTTTATCAAATTTTGTTCCTTCTTCATTGAGTCTTTTTCTTCCTTATGCTGAGATACTATTTCCTCCAATTCTTTAATTTTAGCTTGATAATTAAGTATTTGTTTTTCCTTTTCTACTTTATATCTATCGGCTTCTTCTGAAAAAGATTTTAGATTCAAAACAAACTGATCATCACTTACTTCTTCGCTTATTAATTGAGTATCTACCTGCGTTGACGTTATATATCCTTCCGCCATTCTTATAGATAAATTATAGGTATCTTTTTCAGATATTTTCCCAAATTTTACCGCTTGATCAGCTCTTTTTTTAATTTTCTTCAGCACCTCAATCGAAGGCATTTTAGCTCTCCGGTATTTTGTAATATATGAAGCTAATCCTCCTCTTGTTAAATTGTTAATTTTAACATCTTTCCCTTGAGCAGGACTTGACAACCATAATAAAACAAGTAACTCATTTGCACTAATAGAATATCTATCTTGAATTTTATGTCCAGCATCATCATCACTTAACGAAAAAGAATTATGCAAAAACCAGCACTTTACATCTGCAAACTCTTGTATACGGGAACCTCTTTTCTGTTTAACATAAAATTTCGCCACGCAATCATTTAACGCACTTTCCTCATTATTCTGACGTTTTTTCATTAGGACTTTATAATCTTCACTTTTTTTTGCCAAATCAATAATATATCGTATTTGAGCTTCCTGTATAACTACAATTCCCAATTCATCTATTTTATAATCAACAGAATCTCTTATCCTTTCTAATGCGGTTTTATCAATCTCTCTTCTTATACAAGCATTGAATATATCAGCAGTCCGAATTGTACCAATATATTCCTTACTTCCAAAATCATTAATTCTATTTCCCAGTAAAACTTTTATCTGCTCAACTGTACTACCCAACATAGTCAAACGAAAACCTAATTGGACACATAAATTGTACAATTGATTACAGATATAATAAGAGTCTTCTGTATTTAAATCTATCAAACTAATAAAAAAATTAGTATCTAACAATAATTCTGCATCCGTAACTTTTTTAGTTATATTTAATTCCAAATATGATGCTATTATTCCTCCCAAATAAATATTGCTCATTATTTTGAAGATAACTTCATCGTCAAATTTTTCTGCAACAAATTTAGGGACATAACAATCTAAATTTAACAGATCCATGCGTTTATCTGTAAACAAATCTATTTGCGATGCTAATATAAAATTCTTTAACTCTTCAAAATCGAATTTACAATTATTACTTTCACAAAAATCCTTATAACTATTCTCTAACAATCGGATATTATCTTTTTCTATCTGCAATATATCTCCTATTCCATCAAAAACCATACTTTTTATAATGAAAGCTCCGTCATTATATAATGCAAAGACCTTGTCATCACCAATTTCATCTCGAATAAATTCCATTATCTTCGATAAAATAGGAATAGGAATATTAAGACCAAAAATAGATTTTATTTTTTCTGATAGCTCGACAAAGGATCGTCCTTTATACTCCTCAATATTATTTTCCATAGCGTACTCTCGTAACGCTTTTTTGACAATAGGAACGTATAGTTCTATAATTGGAGCTTTTGATAAAGATGTCTCTTTCAAATAACCTAAAAGGGCATATGTCACTAATAATTTTTCCATATCTATAACTTGTTAAGTTCTTATAATAATTACAAATATATACGTTTTGCTATATATTTAACAATATTGTTATAAATAAAATTATCAACACTTATTTCTTGTGTTTACTTAATTTAATAAAAGGTCTATTCCCCTCAAATTCAAATCCACATAAATAACTCATATACGTATATTTATAAATAAAATTATCGCATACTATTCAATAAATTCCACACTTTTTCCAGCCTTCAAAAACTTAATACCCTAAAAAATAAGCTCTTAGGGGTTCAAAAAGGGAATTTTTTTCCTTCTTTCAGTCGGAAGTGCCCCCTACTGCCCTGAAAAACAAAAGCAGATTCCGTATTTCGAAATAGCGGAATATGTACAAAAGCCCGGTATCGAGGCGTATCTATAAAAAAATGCAGCCCGCTTTCACAAGCAGACTGCATCGCTCATTCTAACTAAAAACAACTATCAGAACGCCCAAAGAGTATAGCTAACCGTCACCCCGACGAATGGCTGGAAACCTCGCGGGGTAAGGCCATAACCGGCTCCGACTCCGATATTCCACCTGCGGGGCTTCTCCCGAACGGTGATAATCTGCGTCCTCGGAAAGAGAAACAGACTGTCGAGTCTCGGACGATACCCCGACACATAGGCTCGGTAGGTACTGTCTTCATAGACTTTCTGCGTAATGGGAATAGCGACCGCAACGCTATCGCTCCGATGTACGGTGTCGACTGCATGGCTCCCGACACTATCATTGACAGCGGACGGAAGTCGTGCAATGACATATTTCACTACTATGCTATCCCGGGGAACCGGGACGAAGTAGGGAATCGTATCGACAAACGTCGCGGTGTCTTTCTCCCGATTTCCCTCGGGAGCGGTATCGACGGGGCGTAACCAGCCCCAAAAAGCGACAACGAGAAGCATACCGACGAGAAGCCAGGGCAATGTTTTCATAACGAGTTCAGATAATCGATAATTCCTTTTACGTGCAAACGGACTATCGCCTGCTTGCCCGCATCGCTCAAAAGATAATCCACGTCCTCCCGGTTATCTTGGAAAAGATTCTCTGTCAATACGGCCGGGCAATTCGTGTGTTTGCAGATGTAAAGGCTACTTACCCAATAATTGCGGCCGCCCGTCTCCATGCGTACCGTCAGGCCGATGTTTCCGGCGGCTTCGGCTATGGACGTCGCAAGCCGCTCGCTGTCTTGCGATGCCGCCGGATCGACGAACACGCTCCACCCTCTGGCCGAAAACCATGTCGAACCGTTACCGGCGGCATTGACATGTATCGATACGAGTATAGCCTGCTTGCCAGTTTCCGCATAAATTCGGTTCGCTCGTTCCACACGCTCCTTCAAGGGAACGTCTGTATCTTCGGGAACGAGCAAGGATACATCGATACCCTGCCGTTTCAAATCCTGCGCTATCCTGCGGGCCATCTCACGTGTGTAGGCATACTCCCTTAACCTTCCGTCCGGGCTTCTCTTTCCCGCTGTGTCCCGACCATGTCCGTTGTCTAGAATCACCTTCATTTTCTTTTAGATTTTATATAATGAACGGTCTTTCGAAAGACGATTACTCGTCTCTATTCTCCGGTTCGATCACATCGCCGCTCTTATTCTTGAACAGTTTGAAGATATTGATGCGTAACTTACTTCCCCGAGCTTCGAAGTAATTGTTGAAACACGAATTGATCTCGCAACCGTAAACCACCAACAGCACCAATGCCGGGAGTATCGGCAATCCGAAAGGTTCGCCGAACACTTTCCCGAAACTCATGGCCACCAATATCCAGCAAATATAATCCACCAATTTGTTCACGCTCCGCCGAGTCGCCCGACTCGTCCGTATCTTCTCCCCTCGCTTCCGAGCTGCCTCGATGCCGAATTTCAAGTCCGCCACGATCAAGCACACGGCCGCGAGAATAAACCACTTCACCGGCTCCAACAGATCGGTAAACAGCGTCAGCGTAGCTGTAAATACTTCTTGCAATACGTTTCTCTCCTGCATATCAATTCGTCCGTCTCTCGTTAAATACTCGTTCCAATTCTCTCGCCTCCGCCTCGGGGAGTTCCTCCCAATTCGTCAGGTCGGTTCCGTCCGGGGCGGAAACAGCCGGAGTAACCGTGATATACTCATCTGTTTTATATACCAACAAATATCCTTCTCTCGCTTTTTTCCGTATCATTTTTCAAACTCCTATTACTTGCCAATTTTTATCCGTAGCTATCTTTATGTCCCCTTCCGTCAATTCATGAGTACCCGGATTATCGGTAATATTTATAATTCTCTGTGACTGACCGCTGAAATCCGGTAGTTGCTCGAATACTTCCATTATGGCTCCATATTCGAATTTAGAGCCGTTGATATTTATATGAGCTCCGCCCGATTGGAGGCCAAATGGGGAGTCCTTACTAAATTGTAACCCGTATATAGCCGAAACAGACGAATTAAATACATTCAATTTGGTTTCTGGAGTCCCGAATGAAATGGACAGCTTCGGACAGTTGTTAAATCCGTTCGCATTTAATCTGGTCGCTTTCCTTCCAATGGTTGTGGGGAAATTCACCGCTTCCTGTAAATTTATGCACCCGGAAAAAGCGCTGCCCAATTCATTTACCGAATCAAACAATTCCCGATTCTCCGGGAATACGATCTTTCTTAAAGCGTTACACCCCGAGAACGTGTAACCCATATTTGTCCAAGCTCGTTCCGAATCGGTCGGCAGTATAATTTCCGTTACCACTATATTCTGCTCGAAGAGATTGGAAATCTCCAAAAAATTAAATCTTGACAAATCATATCTATAATTCAACAGATTGGGGGCATACATAAATGAAAATACAGCACCCCTGTATGCCTTTATATTTTTATAATTGAAAACATCGAAAGGGTATTGCCCCAACAATTTAGAGACCGTATTCCCGGGCAATTCGTCGAACGCTATATCCTCCGAATCATATCTTATCTCATGGAGATATACCGATCTGAGCGTATCCGCTTTAAGAATATGTTTTCCGATCACTCTGACATATTCTATCCAATTGACGGCCGTATTCTGTGCCCAATTCAATATCAGATAAGAGTATAAACCGTTTTTGTTTATCGAAACCGCCTTCACTTTCGAATTGGATTTCACATTATTATAGACAGGAGAAAGTTCTATGGCATTATAAACGGCATGGTCCTCTTTGACATACAAATCCACGTGCCAGAACCTTTCGCCGTGAGAATCCAAAGTTCCCGTTCCTTCTTTGAATTTATGCCTGCACGTATGATATCCCGGTTCCTCCCTGCCATTCAATATCTCCGTAGTACCGTCTCCCCAATCCACTTCGATGACTTGATCATATATCCAGAATGTCAGGTCATAATCGGGGTCTTCACCTGTCGTATATGCAATCAACCACACATGGAACCGAGGGGTTAATTCCAAATCAGGCCATTTGGGATCCACCCGATACGGCGGCCTCGCTCTATATGCGGTAATAACGGGAACGACTACGGAATTATTTATTCGGGGGATTTCCGGCACTACGACAGATTCTTTCACCGCAACGGCCTCCGGCACGATTACTCGCTCTTGGACTGCTGCACAGTCGCATGTTCCCATAACATTATATAATTTTGATGTTTGTAGCTTCTTGTCTTCCGTACGGGCAATATCCTTTTTCGAAATCAGGATCCTCCCGACAGAAACGTCGCTCTACGGTGAGAATCCCCCGGCGGAATGTATTCGGCTCGAATATGCCTATCAGTTTACCGTCGCGAAAGACGCAATTAACGCGTTCATCGCCACTCTGCGATATTACACAAGACTGCCCGGCTTCATCGCGATAGATGAAGCGGAAAACCATATTTTCGGCATCTAGGGGATTACCTTGCGAATCTTCGAATACGATTTCGAATTTTATTCCTTCCCATGAATATTTTTCATGCATTCCTGTCATATTTTATATATAATAAGTATCTTTGTCCTAGCCCGACGGAATAGTCTTCGGGCAGTCCAGAGTGAAAAATCCTTTTGTAGGCCCGACGGAATAGTCTTCGGGCTTTTTTCATATCTTCTCCTTTAACATTTCCCCTTTTTCAAAAGTGAATGAGAAATCAACGCCATTGGGAATTTCATTACCGACTACTCGAAGCGAGAACCTTGCGATATTCGAAATTCGAGTTCTCCCGTCGAACACAGCCAGGCCAAACTGTCGAACTACAATCTGTTCTCGACTTGCACCATGCGGTGTTTCTGTAAAGATGAATTCTTGTTTATATCGGCCATAATGGACAATGACTCTCGGGAATTTGTCTTCCACAACTTGTCCTCCAATCTCATCAGGTGTATTCGAAATTATGGTTGCGGCTCCGGGCGTATAGGGCCACCGATAGAACTGGAACCTTGATTCCGGGTTGTTTACGTTCTTCGGGATTCGCCAGCCGGCCACTTTTCGATACCCTTTTTTATCAAAATTCCTGTCTCGCGTAGAGACATGGCGCATGAGGCGAATTTCAAACGTCGAGGCGTCCGCCCCAGTCGGTAGGTATTCGACCGGATACAGGACAAGATTCCCCTGTTCTATTTTCAGCGTGATGTCGATGTATGGTGATGCTACTCCGATAGGGCCAGAATTTTGGCTGCCAATCAAAGAAGCCATATCGTCAAGAATAAGCCCGAGACTGTCGGGGGTGATGCTGTTCGCTTCGGTTTCTGCGCGGAGTGCTTTGATTTTCGCTTTGATTTCGTCGATTTGAGCCATAGTGTTTCTGTTTTTCCTCAAAAATATGGACGAATGACGAATCGTAAAAAGACAAAAAAACCCCGCATCTCGAAGATACGGAGCCGGATACTCCATAACAAATTATCGTTCGGGCTTCATGAACCGCCAGCGTCGTCTTTCATCGGCCGGAACGTCTCGATATATTCTTCGAGCATCTCCTTGAAGGCAAACAACTGCGGCTCCCTGTCGAACCATACGAACGACCGGGGCAATCCGGAGGATTCGACCTCTATCTCTACCGACGGCGATTTCCCCGGTTCTCCGGCCGGGTAGCGGGTGATCCGAACGACCAGGTCGTCGCGGGTGAACTCGATCGTATGGCTTTTCATCGCGCACCTCCTTTCTCCGTAAAACGGGAGGTTATGTCGGCTACGCCCCGATAGGCGTAAGCTGCCAGTGCGAGCGCCGGCAAGGCCAACAGGGGCTCGCCGGTCGACAAGGCGAGCAACAAGACGAATAACGAAGCGACGAAACGGACGCTTCGCCACATTTCACGGCGGGTGAGCTTCACTTCGAGCTCCCGTTCGAAAAATCGAATGAGGGATTTCTCTAAGGCCGACGTTTCTCGGCCTTCCTTTGCCTGCAATACAGGCAATGCGACTGTTTTTTTCATTTTTGTTCAGCAGTTTAAAATGAAACAATATGTTGACTGATGACGGGAAAGGGAACAAAAAAAGTTCCGCTTTCCCGCTGCTGAACACCTTGAGAAGGCCGTGGGTGCATTAACACTCCACACGGGGGTCGGAACTTATATAATATCAGCCGATAGGCATAAAAAATGCCAACGGCAAAGTTGGCGAACATCGTCGCCTTCTCAAAATGTTCAGCATTGCAAAGATGGGGGTTCTTTTCGAGAAAAGCAAGAGATCGGGCGAAAAAAGAAATATTTCGCCACATTTCACGGCGAGTGAGCTTAACATCGAGCTCCCGCTCGAAAAATCGAATGAGGGATTTCTCTAAGGCCGACGTTTTACGGCCTTCTTTTGCCTGCGATACAGGCAACACGACTGTTCTTTTCATTTTGCTAGACAATTAAATGAAACAATATGTTAATAAAACACGGGAAGGGAATAAAAAAGTTCCGCTCCCCGTTGTCTAGCACCTGATACAGGCTGTGGGCGCATTAACGCTCCACACGGGACGGAACTATATATTAGCCGATGGACATAAAAAATGCCAACGGTAAAGTTGGCGAACACTCGTCGCCTGTATCGAATGCTAGACAATGCAAAGATGGGGGTTCTTTTCGAGAAAAGCAAGAGAAAACACAAAAAAAGCATCGGTTTTTATCCGATGCTTTTTAGAAATAAATCTTGTATTAACTAACAATCTTAAGGATTTGACAGAGTTTGTGTCAATTGCATCGGGTCAATTATAGGGAGCGGGTATTTCGAAAGATTTGTCCCTGCCGTTTTTACGACTAAAATACCCCTCATAGTACCGATTGCCACACTAATAAGATGAGGCATGATATATGTAATCGTGATGCCATCATTATCTTCTATCGTAATGAATTGAGCAAGGCCACTCACTTCAAATTCAAATCGATATACACATTCAAGGACTTTATCTCCCTCCAATTCATACTTGATACCAAATATCAAGGCAATTTTATTATTCTCCACTTCAGGTTGAATCTGACTGGAGAAACCAAGTTTTATATTTTCGGGAAGCACCTCTTCAGTAATCTTGCCCGGTGACATCATAAAACTCACTTCATTTACAGAAGTAAGTCTCATTTGAATATTTACATTACTCTCTGTCATAATGAATTAGTTTTTGTATGAAATAACACATGTATTAGTCTCATGACTAGTATAACTATTGCCAGAAATCCCTAATGAGCTGTTATAAGAAGGCATTGTTATAAAGATATACTTAGTTTTCGATTCTCGGCGAACTTCAACGATAGGCTCCCCGAGAACCGCTGAAATCTTAGCAAGAGTCGCCGTTGTAAAACCATGAGTTCCTGTCAGCCATCTTGAGATTTCCGAATCGCGCTTACCCATACGGGAAGCGAACTCGTGTTGAGTCAAATTCTTAGCTTTGAGAAGGTCATAAATTCTGTTTGCAATGTCAATGTTGAGATTTACCTCCTCCATCACCTCAGGAGCAACATTTGCAACACATTGTTCAAATAGTGGAATCTTCTTCATAATTTATATTTAAATGGTGATAGTTTCAATTATCGGTTTCATTTTATCGAAGTCATAGTAATTGACATGAGCTTTTTTGGATTCAACAAAAATCTGATGTTCAATCTGCCTGAGTTGATTTACTATACTGAGTAGAGCCGGATCTTCTTGAAAAGTGTCAGTTCTCTTTATTCCGCCATTCCCTATAACAAGTATCTTATCCGATATCCGGATACAATATAATCGCAACGTTCCAACAGACCGATCTTTGTGGCGAAGGGAGACACAGAGCGGTATGGCTTTAATATTTCCTCCTTCCAGTCTAAAAAGGTTTTCTCTCGCGCCACAATCATCAGTCATTTTCTTAATGACGCTAATAATAGCATCGAAATCTCTCTTCAACTGGGGATAAGACAAATATCTATTGATAAACATGAATTTCTCGAACTCGGTCATAGTCTCCCCATCAAATTTTGGAGAATAAATGCTGATATTCTCAGACTCTATTACCAATTCAAGTTTTCCCATATAAAACTATACAACGATTGGGGATTGCAAAGATATAGCAAGTTATCGTGTTTTCCAAGCAAACTTAACAAAAAAGTGAATTTTTCAGATTTTATCACATATTCGGCACACGGGGCAATCTATATGACTTTACAGGCGGGCAACGTCTCGCGGTTCGGGGTCGTCGTACTCGAAGCTCTCGATAGAAATGTCCTCGTCCAACTCTTCCCAGCGTATTCCCATCGCGTCGATACTGTATTTTTCCCGCTGCGAGTCGCTCGCATGAAGGAGCCGAGGATACCACAGCAACGACTGCCACAGGGTTTCCCCTTCGGTCGTGAGGATATAAATCTTATCATTCTCGAACCATAATTTTTTCACTTCCATACCTTACAAAGTTTTATCGCTTGTGTTCGATATGGAGACAAATATAGGCAATTAATCTATATCTTATAAATTTCCGAGCGGATTTTCAAACCTCCTTACAACGAGTGATTCTTATAAAATTCGGTCGACTTCTTCAGCCGCTGGTCGTTGAATGCATCGGCTACTATGCCGACAAACTCCCTACCCATGCTGTCAGCCATAAAATCTCGCAAGTTCATCACCGACGAGTAGTATTTGGTCGAGAACCATCGGCGACGCTCTCTTACTTTCTTCCGACCTTTTTGTCCGGGATATATATCCCCGGGATTTCCCCGCCATACCTCCCGGCCTGTCCCGTAATCCTGCCAAAGGCCATATTCGAGAAAACACTGTACGAGGACGACCTCGGAGAACCGGCCGTCGGCACGCACCGGGAGCGCGGTCACCGAATCGAGCAAACTCCCGGTGTCTATGATGTCCATATCGACGATCTTCTCTTTCCAGATGTCGATCATCGTCCCGTTAAACGCCCCTATAAATTTGGCCCGTTCTTCGAGCGCCTTCTCTTCGGTTATGTTATTCCCATTCATCGGCGTTAAGTCTTAAATCGGTGTATGTACTTACGGATATGTTGAAAAAGGAGCAGGCGCAGCCGGAAAAGAAATATTTGTCTATCTCGCTGAATCGGATTTTCTGGTCGATGAAGATTCGGTTCTCGGCGAGGCGCGTGCTCTCGAGAATCAGTTTCGACATGAACTGGCGAAAAATTTCCCGTTGCAAGTCGAAGGCTTCCATGCGGGCCTTCATATCGTCGATTTTATGCCGCACGGCGAAAAACACTGTTTTTGTCCGAACGGTATGCGGACTGTTGGTCAAATCGGTGGAGCCGGAGGACACGTCGCTCACGCATACGAACGCCGTAGAGCTCTGCATGCGGGCGAGCGCTTCCTCGAAGCCTTCCAAACTGCTCACGAGACAGAATTTGAAATTCTTCGACCGGGCGAGTTTGTTGGTTTCGGTCAGCCGCCGAAAGAAATCGGCGGCGTCCCAGTTGAACGATTTACTTTCCATACTGTTTCTTTAATTCTTCGTACTCTTTCGCCTGGGCATCGAGCTCGGCCAAAGCTCGCCAGGTGTCCATAGACAATACTTCACGCTCTTTGGTGATATCTCCTTTGGTAAGGGCTCGTATCTGAGCGTTCATCGCTTCTTGCAATCGTCGGCCGAGAGGCGCTCCCTGTTCGAGCAGGTTTTCCGACGTCATCGAACCCGCCGGTCGGAGAAAGCTCGGGAAAGTCCGCGAGAACAGCTCTTTGAGCGAGGCGAACCAATAGAAGGTAGAAAGTTTCTCGGCGGCGTTCGTCTTTATGCCCGGCGCATTGTACAAGATACCGGCCATCTCGTTGAGAAGTTCTTGCTTCTGCGTAGAAAGATAGCCCTGATACAGGTTGTCGCAGTAGATGTATTTTTCGAATTCGACTCCTTGAAAATCGGCGGGGAGAGCGGCATGTTTCCTTATTCGGGAGATTCTCACCGGATATTCGGGAATCTCGACGATCCAATCGAGCTCGTGGATAGCCGAAGCTATCAGTTCCCGACTGACTTTGAATGTTTCCTTATCGTGCCGCACGATGTAATCATGTTCGTCGTACCGGCATTCTATCCTGATTTTTCCCCACAAGAAGAAACAATAGGTTTTAATTTGGTCGGCCGAAAGGTTGTCCAAAAACAGATCGTAAAGATAATAGAGCTGCCTATCGGTCAACTCCTGCCACGATACGGGCAATGTAATCGCTATTTTCCTATTCATATCAAAAAAAATTAAAGTCAAAACCAATATCCCGAACTCTTTTTATCGTTCCCGAAAACGGGAGGGTCGAACAGCCCGGCCGTTCGGGAGGCGTGCCATTCGGGATATTTATCGGGATTCTCCCGAATAAAGTTCACGAGGTCAGTGAGCGCCCTTTTATCGAGAGGGGCTCCGGGTATTGCCCTGGCGATAACCCGGCGGACACGGCCGGCCAACCGGGCATAACCCGAACCTTTCTCGAAGGGGGCCGCACGTAAACGAGTCATCAGTTCGGGCGAAATAAATTCATCGGCCGCCTCGTTTTCGAGAGGCTCAGCGATATTACGAATCCTGAGGTACTCGTCCCACATGGGTTTTTCGGGGTCGACCAGTCCGGAAAGGTGACCGGCCAAAGGCAGGAACAATGAAGAGGAGAACCACTCTCCCTGAGGGGTCTCGGCATAGCCATCTATATCCGCCAGGGCTATCACCATAGTAGAAACAGCTTTATCTCGCATCTGAGCCAAAGAGAACATCAGGCGCTCGATTCGCTCTTTCGATGCCGGTACGACATTCTGGTTATTGACGATACCGAAGCCGTTAGGAGTGAGTACCAGGTCGAGCGAAGGGACAGCCATACGGAATGCCTCGTTGGCGACATAGACCGATGCGGCATTTCGCAGCGCCTCGGGCATCGACCGGGGATTTGCCAGCATCTCGGGACCGATGAAAATATCGGACAGCGAGGCTTCGACGAGCCCCATATAGGGCTCTATCTTCTCATAGAGAGAACCCTCCCCTTCTACGGTGGACATAACGTTGGGGATAAAACGCCTTAATTCGAAATCGTTCGAGATGATCATATTTCGGAAGTATTAACGGTAACTGTTTTCGCGTCGTTTTTTTCGTCGAGTGTCGTGAGCATAATGAAGGGGCAGTCGGGATATGCGCCTTTCCATTCGTTGAATCGGATAACAAGATTGTGAACGGTGAAGAGCAAATCGTGATAGGGCTTCTGCAAGGCCTGGGCGATAGTGTAGAGTTCGCGCTTGTCGCTCCCGCTGTTGTTGGTCTGCGCCTTCCCCGGCACGGAGCCGACCAGGTTGGAATGAACCCGCATGGTGAAGCATATCATGTTCACGGCCTCGATGATATCAGAAGCCCAGTCGCCGCCCTCCTTGTCGGTCTCTATCTTGTTGATGACGACATCATGTACGACATCGCCGTTCGGATTGGTGTAAACCTGGGAGAACCAAGCCTTCCCGCTATTTTCGACACCGGTAAGAAATTCGAGTATTTTCTTCTTCTCTTCGACAACCCTCGCCTGTTGTTTGGCTCTATCCGTGATTCCTTCGGCCCGGAAGATACCGGTCCAGTATTTGTCGGAAATTTCAATGTGGTATTTGATGGGCGCCGAGTTCTTGAGTTTGGCCTCCTTGGCCAGGCCAATAAGTCGCTTGATGTTGTACCACCGTCCCCGGAATAGCGAAGCATAATAGGGTATCGGATAATAGGTATTATCGGGAGTAGGAACCTTTGTCAGAACGGCAAATTTCCTTGTGTCCGTTCTCATGCGTGTTTCCCCGTCGTCGCCGGGCATGCGCCCCATGCGCACCATAAGGTCGCAGAGCGGAGCATTCAAGTCGAGCAGGTCGATGATTTCGACCTGGTCTTCCATCGGCTTAGCTTTCCGCCAATTTGCATAGTACAGTTTATCGATGCGGCCATTTGAATCGGCAACCCCCAGGCGACAGTAACAGGCTTCTTTTCTTATTAACCGAATTATTTTCGAACCGTCTCCGTTCAAAATAATGACATTCACGCAAAAGGCAAAGTATTTGAAGTCCTGACATACACCCAGATAGTTTGTCGGTATATTATTCCCGACGAAGAAGGAATCAATTTCTTCCTTGACTTTTTCCGAACAGGCCTCGGTATTGTAGAGAAGCCCCGACCCATAGCAAATTTCGGCGTTGAACATCTGACAGGTCGACAAGGTTTCGTCGCGCTCGATCAGCTCGAGAATATCATACGGAAGCTGGTCGTCGGCTCCCCAGGGCATATATCGATGCTTATCTCCTATGGGAACGGGCGAAATATCGCCTGTTTCACGGAACTCTGTTTTGCTCAGTTCCGAGGAGAACAAGGCTTTTGCATTGATACCGGGAATATCGTCGATGCTCGTAAAGTCGATAGGCTCAAAATCGCTCATAAGAATACTGTTAGATTGTTGATTTCAAAGATACACACATCGCGTACCGTGCGAATTTGGCGGCTGTCGAGCAGCTTCACCCGACGAACCCCTTTATAAAAATCGTAACGAAGGGATATGCAATTCCGCCAGCGCTGTATCTGGCCGGATTTTGTCCAAAGAGTTATATCGACAGGATCGCCGGCTTTCAGCATTTCCCGCATGGTATTGATGTGAATAGATTGCGCCATAACTATTTAAATTGGAACTCGAACTGTTGTGAAAAAAGGTCCTTTGTTTCCCTGTCGATAGAATTTAGACGGGGATAGACATCGGCATATTTCCAAGTAAATTTCATTTTGCCGAGTTCGGTATTCGAATTACTGATTTCGCAATCGGATTCGGTGATAAGGACCTCGGTCATCTCATCGATAGAATCGGCGTCGGGGTCGAACATCTTCACGAGCGGAGAGAACAGGAACTGCTCCACCCAATCCTTCACCGGGGAAGAAAGAGCTGACGTTTGCACCTCATACTTTTTTTCGATTGTCCGGTCGTAGAATGTCTCCCGGCGATTGATCACAGCCGTATCTCGCTCGACGGTTGTCTTTGCGGTGGTAACACCTTGAATCTCGAAGAGCTCGAACACATTGAATGCGTTGATGAAAAACATCTGGGTGAGATTCTTTCGATCGATGACATAGTAGGTAATATTTCGAGGGCCTACCGACACGGAGAAAGAGAGGAGCTTTATCTCTTTGTCCGGGTATGACTCCTGAATTTCCGCCTCATAATTCATAGCCGACACGTTGATATCATGCTGCGCGATATCCTTTTCCTCTGTCCCCTCGTTTTCCCAGTCCATCGTTCCGAGAATCCCGTCGGCATAGAATACGACATGATGGCGAACGGTGATATTCTCTCCCTTTTTCGAGATGAAAGCGACCATATCGTATGCCGACGAAGATATTTGTTTCGCGGACAAAGTCGTCAGGAAATTTTGAGCGATAAAGGATTCGGCATAATCGTCCCAAAAATAGCTGGAAAATACAGCGACAAAATCACGGCGAAAAGGATCCTCCGGACGTTCAGGACTCTCTCGAAGAGAAAAAGAGGCAAACGGCAGCCGATTTTCAATCATGTATTGCTCCATTACTTGCCCTAAATCGGTCAAATAAATAAGACCATTTTCGTTCGCACAGAGGTAGACAGAGAATATCGATCGTTCTCCTGCCCAAAGTTCGAGGCGCTCCCAATTCTGGTCTGAAACCAGTTCAAGGTCCGGGAATGCCGAGGTGAATATAATATCGCTAAACCAAGTATTGAGCCCTACTATCATACGCCTTCTATTTTGTACTCAAAAATAGAACTATGCGGCATTCTCCAAAAAGACAAAAAAAACCCCGTATCTCGAAGATACGGGGCCGGATATTCCATAACAAATTATCGTTCGGGCTTCATGAACCGCCAATGTCGTCTTTCATCGGCCGGAACGTCTCGATATATTTTTCGAGCATCTCCTTGAAGGCGAACAACTGCGGCTCCTTGTCGAACCATACGAACGACCGGGGCAATCCGGAGGATTCGACCTCTATCTCTACCGACGGCGATTTCCCCGGTTCTCCGGCCGGGTAGCGGGTGATCCGAACGACCAGGTCGTCGCGGGTGAACTCGATCGTATGGCTTTTCATCGCGCACCTCCTTTCTCCGTAAAACGGGAGGTTATGTCGGCTACGCCCCGATAGGCGTAGGCTGCCAGTGCGAGCGCCGGCAAGACCGGCAGAGGCTCGCCGGTCGACAGGGCGAGCAACAAGACGAATAACGAGGCGACGAAACGGACGCTTCGCCACATTTCCCGGCGGGTGAGCTTCACTTCGAGTTCCTGCTCGAAAAATCGAATGAGGGATTTCTCTAAGGCCGACGTTTTACGGCCTTCCTTTGCCTGCGATACAGGCAACACGACTGTTCTTTTCATTTTTGTAGTGCATTAAAATGAATAAATAAAATATAAACACGGAGAGGGGACAAAAAAAGTTCCGCTCCCCGTTGCACTACAACAAGGAATGAAAACTCAAAAGATTATGTATTAATCTTTTGAGTTTTTTCTTTTTCAACAAAAGATAGCTATTTCGAGATTTGACAGGTATCGCGAATCTATAAAAAATAGACCTTGCACGGATTGGTTTGAACAATATCCTCCCCTCGATACAAAACAAAAGTATTCTTCTTTTGTTAGAAAATTGAAATGGTTATAAAAAGAAACTCTGGATAATTTGGTTTCTAAACGAATTATACCTATTTTTACTTTCGGTAGAATTAGTATATTTCTGATTTATACCCCAAATATGTTTTATTAAAAAAATTTTGTATGAAAAAGTACATTTGCACAGCTTGTGAATGGGTTTATGACCCAGCAGTAGGTGATCCTGATGGAGGTATAGCTCCGGGTACTCCATTTGAAGATATTCCAGATGATTGGGTATGTCCAGTTTGCGGACTTGGGAAAGACGCATTTGAAGAAGTAACAGAATAATCCACTTCTTGCTCTCATATGGGGAATCTACATAAAATGTAGATTCCTTTTTATTTATTCCAAAAAGGAAGTAAAATAATTAAGTCTATTTACTTTACGTTCCTTTTCCCCAATACAATTTTTTATCATTTTAAATTCTCTACAAAATTGAATATATAAATTTGATACATGAAAATACTTATCATAGAAGACGAACCCTCCTTACGGGAAATTATGCAACGAGCGCTAGTACAGGAGCGCTATGTAGTCGAAACTGCCAGCACTTATTCCGAAGCAGATGCTAAAATCGCAGCTTATAGTTACGACTGTATTTTACTCGATATCATGTTGCCCGACGGGAATGGGCTACAACTACTAAAACACCTGAAAGAGTTACGAAAAAGAGAAAACATCATTATCATATCCGCTCGTGATTCCCTTGATGACAAAATTCTCGGATTGGATATGGGAGCCGATGACTACCTCCCTAAACCATTTCATACAGCCGAACTCTTAGCCCGTATAAAAAGTGTGCTACGGCGAGGAAAAAGCGGTGGAGAAATGGCATTGATCTTAGGGAATGTATCCCTTGAACCCGAGAGCTCCCGGGTGTTGGTCAATAACAAAGAATTATCCTTATTAAAAAAAGAATTCGACATTCTATTCTATTTCATGCAACGCCCTAATCACTTAGTAGATAAATCTGTCCTTGCCGAAGCCGTATGGGGAGACCATGCAGACCAAGCAGACAATTTTCATTTTGTATATGCTCAAATGAAAAATTTACGTCGCAAACTTATTGATGCAGGAGCCAACATAGAAATAAAAGCCATATATGGATTTGGATACAAACTCGTTCCGCCAATCGAATAAAATCACCGTCTCATGAAACTCATATACCGTATAGCTTTACGTTTATCTTTAATTTTGATTCCGCTCATGGCACTTTGGGCGACACTCTTCTATTTTATGATGGTAGAAGAAATCAACGACGAGGCCGATGATACGCTGGAAGATTATTCCGAATTGATAATTATACGCATGCTTGCCGGCAGAGAATTGCCCTCCTTAAATAGTGGATCTAATAATAGTTATTCCATAACACCCATTGACGAAGCCTATGCTTCATCAAAACCCCATATCGAATATTACGATGCCGAAGTCTACATTCCAGAAAAAGAAGAGACAGAACCAGCACGCATCCTCTCCACCATTTTCTTAGATAATGATGATAATTACTATGAACTGAAAGTCGCCATACCGACTTTCGAAAAAGACGATTTGGTCAGGACTATTTTATTTTGGATCATACTCCTCTACTTCGTACTTCTCATAACGATAATAGGATCGACAATATGGATTTTCCACCGCAGCATGCGTCCCTTGTATGCACTGTTACACTGGCTCGACAATTACACTCCGGGCAGACACAATACACCAGTACCCAACGACACGAATATTTCTGAATTTCACAAGCTCAATGTAGCAGCACAAGAAGCGGCAAATCGTTCGGAAGAACTTTTCGAGCAACAAAAACAATTTATAGGGAATGCCTCTCATGAACTACAAACTCCCTTAGCCATTTTAGGGAATCGTCTCGAATGGCTGCTCGATAACACAGAACTCAATGAAACACAAATAGAAGAACTATTCAAGATGCAAAGAACATTAGGGCATATAGTTCGACTCAATAAAACGTTACTACTACTTACAAAAATTGAAAACGGACAATTCCCCGAGAGCACAAATATAGATTTAGCTTTTATAATTAAAGAACAAATCTCTCTATACAACGAAATATACTCATCACGAAATATTTCCTATACAATAAACATTCCTGAAACATTCATTGTTTTAATGAATGAGTCTTTGGCCTCTACATTAATTACCAATTTACTTAAAAATGCATATGTACATACAACACAAGACAGCAATATCGAAATCACTCTTATCAATCGCACCCTGACAATTGCCAATGATGGAACAACGCCTTTGGACACCGAACACATATTCGAAAGATTTTATCAGGGAAGCAAAAAAGAAGGTTCTACCGGATTAGGCTTGGCTCTGGTAAAAGCGGTTTGTCGATATTACAATCTGCATATAGAATATCAGTTCAAAGAGTCGAAGCACTATTTCTCCATTACTTGGCCATAAACTAAAAAAACGATTTTTTTCAAATAATATCCCAGAATTTCAAATTCATTTCAAAATTGCTCCTAATCTTTGTATCATCAAATTAAAACAATGTCTAACTAATAATTTTTGAATGTTATGAAAAAGCTAATGATTCTTACAACAATTCTAATGGCTCTTGGTATTTCTACGGCTTGCGCCGATAACGACAAACCCATTGCTGTTACCCAATTACCTCAAAAAGCACAGCTGTTCATCAAGACACATTTCCCGAAAGAGAAAGTCGCTTTGGCAAAACTCGAACGGGATTTTCTGGAAACCCGTTATGAAGTTGTTTTCACCAATGGTTCCAAAGTCGAATTTTTAAAAGACGGTGAATGGAAAGAAGTTGAATGTAAATATTCGACAGTGCCAACAGCTATCATTCCTGTACAAATTGCAAGCTATGTATCCCAAAACTATCCAGATACACAAATTGTACAAATCGATAGGGACAAAAGAGATTATGAAGTGAAACTTACGAATCGATTAGAGCTTACATTCGATTTAAATTTCAACCTAATCGACATAGATGACTAATACGTTAGTCTCAACCGATTTTAACTTACCCACCTTATTTCAATAAGGTGGGTAAGTTTTTAAATAACTCAAATAAAACTCTACTGCCTAAAAAAATACCGTTGGAGAGTTCCTCTCCAACGGTATTAAAAACAAACTATACTTATATACTTATTTGATAATATCCAAGTGCTTGAAACACTTTTCGATTTTTTCAAGAGCTACATCTACTTGTGCTCGTGTATGCGTAGCCATCAGAGAAAATCTTATCAACGTATCCTTAGGCGCAACAGCCGGAGAAACAACCGGATTAACAAAAATACCCTCATCAAACAAATCGCGAGTTACCCGGAATGTTTTCTCATTATCACGAATAAACAACGGAATAATAGGCGTACATGTATTCCCTATCTCACAACCTATACGTCTGAATCCTTCCAAAGCATAATTCGTCACGTCCCACAAGTTGGCTATACGTTCCGGTTCACTCTCCATAATATCCAAAGCAGCACCCACCGCCGCAGTCGAAGCCGGTGTAATACTTGCACTGAAAATATAGGAACGAGAGTTATGACGTAAATAATTTGCCGTTACCTTATCCGTAGCGATAAAACCGCCCAACGAAGCGAATGATTTACTGAACGTACCCATAATGAGATCCACATCATCGGTCACACCGAAATGGTCGCATGTTCCACGTCCGTCTCGTCCGAAAACACCTATACCATGTGCTTCATCGACCATCACGGCTGCATTATACTGCTTAGCCAGACGTACGATTTCAGGAAGATTGGCTACATCGCCTTCCATAGAAAACACGCCATCGGTCACTATCAATTTCACCTTATCAGGATTGCAATTACGCAACTGGTCCTCCAACGATTGCATATCGTTATGGCGATATTTCACCGGAGTAGAGAAAGACAAACGACGACCTTCGATTATCGAAGCATGATCGAGTTCGTCCCATAAAATATAGTCTCCGCGTCCAGTGACACAAGAGACTACCCCCAAATTGACTTGAAATCCAGTTGAATAAATAATGGCTTCTTCTTTCCCTACGAACTTAGCCAACCGATGTTCCAACTCCTCATGAATGTCCAATGTTCCATTCAAGAATCGGGAACCGGCACAACCCGTACCATATTTACGGATAGCGGCAATAGCAGCCTCTTTAATTTTTGGGTGATTGGTAAGACCTAAATAACTGTTCGAACCGAACATTAAAACTTTTTTGCCGTTGATTAAGACCTCGGTGTCCTGATCGCTTTCTATTTTACGAAAATAGGGATAAACACCAAGGGCTTTGGCCTTCTGCGGAGCATCATACTTCGACAGTTTTTCTTGCATCAATTTCATAGTTTATGCTGAATGTGTATTTGTTATAAACTATCTGCACTATTTCTAGTCACGATATACCTTGAAAATGCAGGTTGCAAAGATAACATAAATATCCGAAAGGAAATCATTTTTCACTTAAAAAAGTATCTATCGAAACGAATTTTTCTTACAGATGCAAACTTTTTATCACCTTCTTTTTTAAGAATAAATCTTAGCTTCACAAACAGAAAATTTTTATACCATTAAAAATCAGATTTATAAAATGAGATGAAATCGCAAGGAGCAATCCTTTTGTAATAAAATCTACTTCTTATTACCAAGAATTTGAAAAAAATTGCGAAATTTGCCGATTGTAAACTCAAAAGACAGAGAACAATATGAAATTCTCAGCACGACAAATAGCAGAATTCCTGCATGGAGAGTTGGTTGGAAATCCCTCGGTAGAAGTCAATAACCTGTCTAAAATTGAAGAAGGAACACCCGGTACTCTCTCTTTCCTTGCCAATCCCAAATACACGCACTATATATACCAAACTCACGCCAGCATAGTTCTGGTACATAAAGACTTTGAGCCGGAGCATCCTATCGAAGCCACTCTTATCAAAGTCGATGACCCATATGCCTGTTTAGCGATGCTTCTCAATTTGGTAAATGAAGCGACTATCGCCAAACGTGGTATTGAACAACCCAACTATGTCTCCTCGTCGGTCACACTCCCCGACGATATCTATTTAGGAGCGTTCGCCTATATCGGAGAGCGAGTAAAAATAGGTAAAAACGTAAAAATCTATCCTCAAACCTATATCGGGAATGATGTAGTTATCGGCGATAACGTTACCATTTTTGCAGGAGTAAAAATCTATCACAGCTGTGTCATCGGCAACAATTGTATTCTACATGCAGGAACCGTTATCGGAGCCGACGGATTCGGATTCGCACCCCAAGCCAACGGGGAATATGCGAAAATCGCTCAAATAGGAAACGTCGTACTCGAAGACAACGTCGAGATCGGAGCCAATACAACAATAGACCGAGCTACAATGGGTTCTACGATTATCAAAAAAGGTGTGAAACTCGACAACCTGATACAAATCGCACATAACGTCGAAGTAGGAGAACACACGGTTATTGCGGCCCAAGCGGGAATTGCCGGTTCGGCAAAAGTCGGCAGCCACGCTATGATAGGCGGTCAAGTAGGAGTCGCCGGGCATATCAAACTGGGAGACCGAATTCAAGTTGGAGCCCAATCGGGTATACCCAATCATGTCGAGAACGACGCTGTAATCATGGGATACCCTGCTGTTCCTTCCAAAGAATTTGCCAGACAAGTCGTTTATGTAAAACGGCTTCCCGAACTTACTCGTACGGTGAAAGCTCTCGAAAGGGAGATAGAAGCATTAAAAGAACAATTGAAAAATAAATAAACTATAATATCGATGAAACAAAAGACTCTAAAAAACAGCTTTTCGGTCAGCGGTAAAGGATTACATACCGGATTGAATATTACGGCCACGTTCCTACCGGCCCCCGAAAATCACGGATACAAAATACAACGCGTTGACCTCGAAGGACAACCCGTCATCGAGGCATTAGCCGAAAACGTAGTAGAAACAAGCAGAGGAACGGTCATAGCCGACGGAGATGTAAGAATAAGCACGATCGAGCATGCGATGGCTGCTTTGTATGCAGCAGAAATAGACAACTGTCTCATTCAGGTAAATGCACCCGAAATGCCCATTCTCGATGGCAGTGCCGCTGTTTACGCCGAAGAAATAGAGCGCTGTGGACTCGAAGAACAAAATGCCGAACGGGAATATTATCTTATCAAATCAAAAATCGAAATCCACGACGAAGAAACCGGTTCTTCAATCGTAGTATTACCAGACGATGAGTTTAGTATCAACACGCTCATCTCATTCGACTCTCCTATCTTGAACAATCAATTCGCCAGTCTCGACGATCTGCACGATTTCAAAAAAGAAATTGCCGGGGCTCGCACATTCGTTTTCGTACGAGAAGTAGAACCGCTGGTAAAAAATAATCTCATCAAAGGAGGAGATTTGGACAATGCAATCGTTATCTACGATCAAAAAACCTCACAAACCGAACTCGACAGGCTTGCCGACCTTTTAAACGTTCCTCACAAACACGTCGATGAATTGGGGTACATCAACAACAAACCGCTCGAATTCGAGAACGAACCGGCCCGTCATAAACTCCTCGACATTTTAGGGGATATAGCACTGGTTGGTAAACCCATAAAAGGTCGTATCATCGCCACTCGACCCGGGCATAAAATCAACAATCAATTCGCTCGGCTCATTCGCAAAGAAGTCCGTCGCCAAGACATTCAATGTCCCGCCTACAATCCCAATAAAGAGCCGCTTATGGACGTCAATCGTATCCGTCAGTTGCTCCCCCACCGCTATCCCTTCCTATTGGTCGATAAAATTATCGAAATGGGGACACGCCACATCGTGGGTGTAAAGAACGTTTCGGGTAACGAACCTTTCTTTCAAGGGCATTTCCCTGCCGAACCCGTTATGCCGGGTGTTCTTTTGGTCGAAGCTATGGCTCAAACCGGAGGTTTGCTGGTATTAAGCACCGTCGACGAACCGGAACGCTATTCGACCTATTTCATGAAAATAGACAATGTCAAATTCCGCCAGAAAGTCGTACCGGGAGATACCGTCATATTCCACTTATCACTGATGACCGAAGTGCGTCGGGGATGCGCCTATATGAAAGGATATGCTTTTGTAGGCGAGCGCATTGTCACCGAGGCCGAATTCATGGCACAGATTATCAAGAATAAATAAATCTAAAAAGCAAATAAATGAAACAACCGTTAGCATACGTTCATCCCGACGCAAAGATTGCGAATAACGTAGTAATCGAACCATTCGTAACCATAGACAAAAATGTAATCATCGGCGAAGGGACACAAATAGGTTCCAACGTTACTATTCTGGAAGGTGCGCGTATTGGCAAAAACTGCAAAATATTCCCGGGAGCGGTTATCTCGGCGATTCCTCAGGACTTGAAATTTCAAGGAGAAGATACGACCGTGGAAATAGGCGACAATACGACACTGCGCGAATGTGTCACCGTAAACCGGGGAACCGCAGCCAAAGGAAAAACCATAGTGGGAAGCAACTGTTTGATTATGGCTTACTCACACATCGCCCACGACTGCGTTGTCGGAGATAACGTCATTATATCCAACGCTACGCAAGTGGCCGGAGAAGTAATTATCGACAACTATGCTGTGATTGGCGGCGGGAGCCTCATTCATCAGTTCAGCCACATCGGCGCACATGTGATGGTACAAGGAGGTTCTCTCATCAACAAAGATATACCGCCCTACATCAAAGCCGGCCGCAATCCCATATCCTACGCCGGAATAAACTCCATCGGGCTCCGTCGGCGCAATTTCAGCAACGAAACCATTTGCAATATCCAAGAAATCTATCGTTACTTATATCTATCCGACATGAATAATAGCGACGCGATAGAACGCATCGAGGCAGAACTGCCCGCAACCAAAGAACGGGACGAAATCGTATTGTTCGTCCGCAATTCAAAACGGGGTATCATTAAAGGATATCTATAATAATGTCTACCAATTTATATCAGAGATGAAAGAGCCGATACGTGATGTACCGGCTCTTTCTTATTTTCCCCATGTTAAAAACTCAACCTCAATCCCAATCCACCGGTTTCGGGAACAACCATACTCAATTCATACGATGTAGTCTGTTGTATAAGCCCGTTACTTATATTATAATGTAAGTTATGTTTGCGATTTGTTAAAAAAGTTCCCAAACTCATACATACTATAATATATAATTTTATTGCATTATTTTAAATAAAATATTTTAGAATTAGAATCTATTAAATATATTTGCAATTATATTATTAATGGAATTTCCGAAAACCATCAAAAGAGTAGGAAAAACAAAACAAGCAATGTTATGAAGAAAATTTTCTTAGTGGCAGCTATGGCAGCCGTAGTACTGACTAGTGTAAACGCACAAAACAAGTACAAACCCGAAAACATGAGTTTCTCGACAGAATTGAACTATTCGCCCGGCGGAGCTACTACTGACGGACAATTTTCATTACCCGACTACGGCGCCAAAGTTCGTTTGCATTTAAACGAAAAAATGGCTGTTCGCTTGAAACTGGGATTAAACACATCTACCGATAAAGATGTCACCTATTACGAAAGCCCGACAGACCAAAAAGAGTACGAAAGAAACAGCAAAGAATCTATCACTACATTTTCGATTATGCCCGGTTTTGAGTATCACTTCACCAAATACGAAAGAATCTCTCCATATGTTGGCGGTGAAATTGGCCTATTGACTTCTACCGCTAAAACAAAAACCGACAACACCGAAAACGACGATAAAACAGAGACCAAACGTCCCGGTCTGGGATTTGGCGTAAATGTATTTACCGGTGTAGATGTTTATCTGTGCAAAGGCCTGTATTTAGGATTCGAACTCGGATTGGGTTACGACTCTATGAACTACAAAAGAGGAACTACCACAACTGTCTCAGGGTCGACGACCACCGAAACAGACGGTACTACTTCTAATTTACAAAGCAGATTCGGATTCCATGCGACTCCGTCATTACGCGTCGGCTGGAATTTCTAATATACGAAATGAGTTAACCCCTCCGTTACTACGTGCCACCTCCTCTATATTTTGTTTGACAACAAAACACAGAGGAGGAGGGTGAGATGTATCCCCCCTTCTCCTCTGCCGTGTCCCGTAGCATTACGGGGTGCTGCGAATGGTATAGGGGAGACACCGAAGAAACGATAGGTTCTGAGGAGAGGGGTTAGAAATATAAAAAACCCCTCTGATTTCCCATCATACACGAGGCATATCTTTCTGATATGCCTCGTCCTTTTTTTGAGGACTTAATGCAAACCTCAAATAACAACGACCTTTTATAATTATCCGCAAGTTATTCCCTGAATATCGACTATAATCATGAAATTTTATAGGCTTTATTTGGCAGGAGAAAGATTTTTAGTACTTTTACATACCGAAAAAAAGAACCTAATTACAAAAAAATTATGATATATAAATTCAGAATTGTTTCAGACGAAGTCGACAATTTCAAACGGGAAATATGCATCGATTCCGATGCTTCTTTTCTCGAACTGCACGATGCCATACTCGATTCTGTCGGCTTTTCTAAGGATCAAATGACCTCATTCTTCATTTGTGACGACGATTGGGAGAAAAAAACAGAAATTACCCTGATGGACATGGGGAAAGATTCTGACGAAGATACGTGGATCATGGCGTCTACAAAACTAAGCGACCTCATCGAAGACGAAGGCCAACGATTAGTTTTTGTATTCGATTACATGACCGACCGCATGTTTTTTATGGAATTGAAAGAGATCGAACCGGGAAAAGATTTAGAGACCCCGGTCTGCACACGTAAGGAAGGCAATCCTCCCCAACAAACGATGGATTTCGAAGAGCTGGAAAAAAAGAATGTCGCGAATAATTCTTCCGACTTCGATGAAACCTTTTACGGAGATGAAACCTTCGATCCCTCGGAACTCGACGAAGAAGGATTTGCTGATCTGAATATGGACGACGAATACAACAATATGTAACAAAAACGACAATTCAATAAAAACGAGGAGAATACGGTATTCGTATTCTCCTCGTTTTTTATTCTACAATCGTAACGGTGACACGACGAGCACCTCCGCCGTTACGGAACTCACACAAATAGATACCCTGCCACGTACCCAAATCAAGGGCTCGGCCTCTTATCGGAATAGTCAAAGAAGCTCCCAATAAAGATGCTTTGATATGTGCCGACATATCGTCGTCTCCTTCGTATATATGTTTAAAATAAGAAGCCCCATCAGGCACGATTCGGTCGAAGAAGGCTGCAAAGTCCAAACGGACGTCGGGATCGGCATTCTCATTGATTGTCAATGCAGCCGAAGTATGCTTGATAAAAAGGTTCAGCAAGCCGTTTTCCGGCAACTGAGGGAGACGAGACAAAAGCTCTTGGGTTATCAAATGATACCCTCTCCCGTAATGCGGTAATCTTATCTCCATTATCTTAACCATCGCTTCATAATTTAATTATTCTACAAATATAATCGACTCAGTGGAAAATCAGCAGGGAATTTATAAACCACTATCGAAGATATATTTTAAATCTCCGCATCTGTGTTTTGTTGTCAAACAAAATAAGGGGAGGTGTCCGTAGGACGGAGGGGTTAAACACTTATGACGAATAGATTAAACTCTACAAAATCCTATGACAGCATTCCCGACGTCTCATCGAAGTGACTGAAACGTGGTTATTGCCCCAAAATTCATCGTTGAAATTTAGGACTCCCTCACAGATTTTCTACTGAACCATTATAATCATATTCCGACAATAAAACAATCCACACCGAAACTTGTTATATCCATATAAATAAAAATACCCCACATAACAAAGCCTAATTTAATTTTAAAACTATATGGATATAATCATTCATTTTTTCCGCAGCTATCCCGAGATGGCGATTTTTCTCACTCTGGGTATCGGTTTTTGGGTAGGAAGTCTCAAATACAAAAACTTCTCTTTGGGAACCGTCACTTCGGTTTTATTAGTAGGTGTATTGGTAGGACAAATGAACATCGATATTCCCGGTCCACTCAAATCGGTATTTTTCCTGCTATTCCTATTTGCTATCGGATATAGCGTAGGTCCTCAATTTTTCCAATCCTTACGCAGCGACGGAATCCATCAAGTTATATTCGCTTGTATATTCGGCATTGTCTGCATAGGTTCTACCTACTTAATTGCCAAAATCATGGGTTATAATGCAGGTATGACCATAGGTCTGTTTGCCGGAGCACAAACCATATCGGCAGCCATCGGAGTTGGAACAGACACCATCGGTACTCTTGGAATTTCAGCAGAAAAACAACAAGAATGGTTGAATATCATACCGGTTTGCTATGCCGTCACTTACATTTTCGGAACCATAGGCTCGGCTTACATCTTAGGTACACTCGGTCCTCGGTTACTCGGTGGACTCGAAAAAGTAAAAAACGATACCCGGGCACTTGAAAAAGAACTGAAACAAGACAACGAAGAAAACGATCCGGCACTCATGAATGCCAACCGACCGGTTGTATTCAGGGCCTACAAAATAGAATCGGACTGGTTCAAAACTCCACAAACGGTAAAAGAAATAGAAAAACATATTAAGGAGATGGGAAGAAGAGTCTTCGTCGAACGTGTCCGAATCGATGGAGAAGTCCTCGACATAACCCCAAAAACAGTTCTTAAACAAGGTGATGAAGTGGTTTTAAGCGGAAGACGGGAAACCATCATAGAAGACGAAAGCTGGATAGGGCCAGAAATTTTCGATCCAGAACTATTGGACTTCCCCGTGGAAGATATTTTCGTACTACTTACCAACAAAGAACTTCATAAAAAAACAGTTCGTCATCTCCGTTCGTTACCCTGTATGCACGGAATCATTATCAAACAGATAAAGCGTTCGGGCGTAGAAATACCGGTCTATCCGAAAACTGTATTGTATAAAGGCGACACACTGGAAATCGTAGGACTAAAACGAGAAATAAGCGAAACAGCCCCCACCTTAGGATATGTCGACCGGCCTACCAATAAAACCGATATGATATTCGTAGGTCTCGGTATCCTCATCGGCGGTATCATCGGAGCTCTAACCATTCATTTAGGTGGTGTTCCTATCAGTTTGAGTACAAGTGGCGGAGCTCTACTCTCCGGGTTATTCTTCGGTTGGTTACGCACCAAACACCCGACCTTCGGACGAGTTCCCGAACCAGCAGTTTGGATATTCAATAACTTAGGTTTGAATATGTTCATCGCTGTTATAGGAATAACCGCGGGCCCCACGTTCCTGTCCGGAATCCGTGAAGCAGGTTTCATGCTATTCATTGCCGGAGTTTTAGCCACTACAATACCGTTATTATTAGGATTGCTTATCGGTGCGAAAGTATTCAAATTCCGACCAGCTATAAATTTAGGCTGCTGCGCGGGAGCCCGTACCACAACTGCGGCGTTGGGAGCTATCCAAGAAAGTCTTGGAAGCACGTTACCGGCTATGGGATACACGGTAACTTATGCTATCGGTAATACTCTGCTCATTTTAGGGGGCGTCGTCTTAGTCCTTCTCTCTGCATAAACAAAAGACATATATATAAACAAATACTCGTAACAATTATGAAAAGTCAAGAAAAACTGCCTCGTGCCATGGCCGATTACGGCAAAAGATTCGAACAAGGACTGGAACAGATGAGTCCCTTCGAAATAAAAAACGATCTAATTTCCTATGCCAAAGAGTGCGACCAGAAAGCCGTCTGCCAATTCTTAAATGCAGGTCGTGGAAATCCTAATTGGATAAACACAGTCGCTAGGGAGGCCTTTTTCCTCTTAGGTACTTTTGCTGTCGAAGAAGCAAAACTCACATTTGAACTTCCCGAAGAAGGTATCGCCGGAATGCCTCAAAAAGAAGAAATAGCCAAACGGTTTGAAAATTTTCTCAAACAACACGAAAAAACACCGGCTGCACATTTGTTGAACGAAAGTGTTCAGTTTCTCACGAAAGAAGGCATAAATGCCGATGATTTGATTCATGAATGGGTCGATGGCATCATAGGCGACCAATATCCCGACCCGGACCGTATACTCAAATACACAGAATTGATCGTTGAAAAGTATTTAATACAAGAAATGTGCGACCGACAAACACCTCCCGACCACTACGATCTTTTCGCGACAGAAGGTGGAACCGCTGCTATGTGCTATCTTTTCAATTCGCTGAAAGCAAATAAACTGTTATCACAAGGTGACCGAATAGCTCTCATGACTCCTATCTTTACGCCTTATATCGAAATTCCCCAACTAAAAGAATTTAATTTCGACGTAGTCAATATACAAGCCTCACAACTGACAAAAGAAGGCTATCATACTTGGCAATATCCCGAGAATGAATTAGATAAGCTAAAAGACCCTTCTATAAAACTGCTCTGTTTGGTCAACCCGAGCAATCCTCCCTCATACAGTTTAGATGAAGCGACCCACAAGAGAATAATAAAAATCGTACGGGAAAACAATCCCAACCTCATGATTATAACCGACGATGTATATGGTACATTCGTGCCCCATTTCCGTTCTCTTATGTATGAACTACCCTATAACACGGCTTGTGTATATTCTTTCTCAAAATATTTCGGGGCCACCGGTTGGAGATTAGCGACTATCGCTATTGCCCGACACAACGTATTCGATGCTCAAATAGCGCTTCTTCCCGAAAAACAACGAAAAGAACTACACGACAGATACGATAGTATCAACCTCAATCCCGACAAGATTTTATTTATCGATCGATTGGTCGCCGACAGCAGGTTGGTAGCACTTAACCACACGGCAGGATTATCCACACCTCAACAAATACAAATGTCACTCTTCGCTCTCTTCTCTCTTTGCGATATGCAAGACAGATACAAAAACAAATTGCAGAAGATGATAACCAATAGACTGACGGCCATGTGGGAAAAGACCGGATTCAAATTACTTCCCGATAGCTTGCGGGCCGGATACTATTCCGAAATCGATATTATGGTATGGGCAACCCAATTATATGGAAAAGATTTTGCCGAGTATCTCGAAAAAAATTACGAACCACTCGACTTTGTCATTAGATTAGCCAAAGAAGCCGGTGTAGTCGTTCTGAACGGTGATGGATTCGATGGACCTCGATGGTCTATACGAGTATCGTTAGCAAATCTCGATGAAATGAATTACCGAAAAATCGGGACAATTATCGGACATACATTGGAAGAATATGCCCAGAAATGGAAAAATGAAACGACCAAAAAAGAACCCGTTATTTACTAATTAATTTAGATGCAAAAGCCGGAATTTAACCCACCAGCAAAAACGTTTCAGCCAGGAGGTTGATTCCGGCTTAAAATGAACAGTTACATCACAACTTTCTCGACTAAAAAACAGAATGTATGATGAAGAAACCAACGCCATGTGATATTCGAATTTCTCCATACCGTATATATTACGCAACAAAATGGTACGAAACGGATTATCTTCACTCATCTGGCCGAATGTCATAGACACATCGTCGACGGTAATACCGTATGAATCGCCGCAAATAGATACAAATTCATCGATATTCAACTCGGAAAAATTTCGCGGAGGTTTTGAATATTTCTTATACAAAGCCCTTATTATATATTTAGAAATCATAGCACTATAAAAATATCTACCAAAGCTCTTTTAATCTACGGAATAAATATAAGCAGGAATAAGAATACACCCTAATTATCATTTAATTTTTTTCTATGAATTAATATGCACAAACAATCGTTCATAAATATTAACCTATAAACTATAAATAAAAATAACTTTCTACATTACAAGTAATTATAAAAACATATCGTCTAGAATTTCTCATTTTTCCTATATTTGATTTACTCTTTCCCGAAGGCATTGTATATCATAACTTCCCGGTGATTGATACAAACGCAACCCAAACTCGGCTGTCACGGCTATGGTATGGTCGATCAAATCTGCTACAACGGCCTCATACATCTTCCATGTTTTCTCCGCAGAGAACAAGTAAAGTTCTACCGGAAGTCCTCGCTCCGCCATAGGCAGATAACGTACCATATAAAGCATATCGGGATTGGATTTTCCCATTTGACGTATATAGTTTTCCAAATAAACTCTGAACAACATACTATTCGTAACCCTAAGTTCCTCTGCCAAAAAAGAATTCCCAGAGTTGCAAGCCTGTTGAATAGAGTGTAACCGCTGAACAACGAACTCACCGATCAAAAAATGATCCTTAAATCGAAGTAAATCCTCTTCACGGAGAAAAGAAATACTATTTATATCCAAAAGTATCTGCCGGGAGATACGACGCCCCCCTCCTTCAAACATACTTCGCCAATTGGTAAAAGAGCCTGTCACCAAAGCGTATGGCGGAATAGTGGTCGTCGTATTATCAAAATTCAAAACTTTTACTGTATTGAGAGTCACATCTTGTACGATACCGTTAGCATTATATGCCGGAGCCGTTATCCAATCTCCTTTATGTAACATATTATTTGCCGAAAGCTGTATTCCGGCTACAAACCCCAATATCGTATCCCTAAAAATCAACATGAGAATAGCTGCAGATGCACCCAATCCGGCAAACAAACGAGCAGGAGATTGATCTATAATTGTTCCTATTATACTGATAAAACTAATTGAAAATAAGATAACCTGTATGGTCTGCACACCGCCCTTTATGGGATAATGGCGTAAACTTTCCTTTTCATTAAAAATATCGAGAAATGCATTCAGCACACCATTCAAGAATCGAAGAATAAGAGCTATGATATAAACCTTGCATATACGAGCGGTAAGTATATACCAACTACTCTCTATATCAAACGCCGAAGGCAAAAATGCATATAGAATAAAAGCTGGAGCCAACGCAGCCAGCCTCGACACCACCTTCTTGTCATATAAATGATCGTCCCATTCAAATTTTGTACGGCGAATGATTGGAAGTAGCAATCTATTTATTAGCAACTTACAAAGCGCATCGCACAAAATGGCTATCAAAACGATCAAGATTACATAAACCACATTATGCCCTGCTTCCGTATTGGCAGAAAATAGATTGGCAACATCGTGCAATATCTTCTCTATTGATTCCAACATACCCATATCGTCATTCTGCAACTGGTTGAGACTCTATTTTCTTTTCTTTTTTCCCGAAAGAAAATCGATAACCTACCGTATAAGTAAATCCAAACGGAGAACTGTCCGTTCCAAATCCCGGTATATACCACGGTTGAGAATAAGTATTCTTTTTATGGCTGAACATCAATCGATAACGAACAGTCCACCCCATATAAAAATTTTTATACACTTGCACCCGAAGCCCTCCCAACAGCTCACCCCAGTGGGCCCATGATTTCTGTCCGGTAATTTGTAGTTTTTCAGATTCTCCCCAATAAGGTGACTCTACTAAAATATTATCTATATCATACGTAAAAAAAGAAAAGCCATACCGAATACCGATATAGAAAAAACTCATTGCCGTTTTATTATATCCGAAATTGTAGTTCATTCCTACACGGTTATAAAGAGAAGCTTTATTCCTGTATGTAAAGTTCAATCCCTCGGGAGTATTATCGGCATGTCCGATCCCGATTTCCCATACTGGGAAAAAACGATTATGCAAATCCAATTCTGCCGCTATTTCATAATTGCCATAACTTTGTCCGAATAGATTTGCGATCCCGTCAAGAATGTTGACATTTACGGAGAGACCATTAAGCAAGGGATAAAGATACCCCTTTATTTCTGGCTCTTCCGGCTCCGCAACGACACTATCCGTTTGCACCGGTACAATTTCTCTTTTCGCTGTTGGATCGACAGGTGTGACCCGTCGTTGCGCAACCGACGCAAAGATTACCCCTAAAAACAATATGAAAATTTTACTCCTCATCTGGGGTCTGGGTTTGAACTGTATAAAAAATCCGTATACTCTCCACATTTTTATTCGTGATCTCCGGGACTGTCACAGAAACAGAGTCAAGTATATTACGTGTATACCGACACGTATCGATAACAAAATTATACATCGCCCCGCAATCGATCGACACAAAATAGGGATACGACCGATAAACAAATGTGAGCGTATCGTTATAACGAGGAGACGAAAGGCCTTGCTGTTCGTAATGAATGACATATTGCGTCGAGTCTTGTGTAAACCGCAACGGAAGATAAACTTGTGTTACGGCAACCGCCGAATCGAGTAACATAGAATCGGTTGGCTGTCCTATACCGAAAATTGAAATGGAATCGACAGACAAAGCCGTCTCTTGTGCATCATAAGAATAAAATTGAGCCAAAGGAATACTACTACGATTATCCACACAACCGTTACTGCCACAGTTACTTAAAACTAAGCAACACGCACATAAAAATAGAACTCCTTCGATAAAACTCAAAAGTCTTCCCATCTCACCACATCATTAAATGGTTTCCTCTTTCTCTCCGTCTCCACACCCTCGGCAGGATAGCCCAACGGCAAAAGAACCATAGGTTCCCATAAATCGGGCAAATTCAAAATCTTTTTACATCGCTGCACGTCAAAATTACAAACCCAACAAGAACCTAACCCTTGTTCGGCAGCAGCCAAAACTAAATGTTCGGTTGCTATCGCTATATCGACATCACAAAAATCCTTATTATCGGACAAACGCTTCCACGACGTACTATGGTCTCCGCAAACAACTATACACATCGGAGCCGATGCGAACCATTCACGTGGATAACAATCGTACAAAGCTTTTAGCTTTTCCGGGTCACGAACCACGACAAAAGCCCACGGTTGAAAATTCACAGCCGACGGAGCCAGTCTCGCCACCTCCAAAATATATTCGAGTTTAGCCCGCTCGACCTTCGAAGACTTAAAAGATCGCACTGAACCCCTAGCCTTCGCCAGTGTAAGCAAATCGGGACATTCGTTTTCTTTCAAACCGTTCATAAATTCAAGATTACGTTAATTACTTAAATTCGGTTTCTATCTGATAATTATTTCTTTCACTCGAATTTCGAGAAATAAGTTCCCCCAAAAAACCGGCAAGAAACAATTGAGTACCCAAAATCATAGCTGTCAACGCCAAATAGAAATAAGGAGAATCGGTTACCAGCCGATATGGTAAACCATTATATAAACAATATAACTTATTCGCCCCCACAACAATGACAGAAATAAGTCCTAAAAAGAACATCAAACTACCCAACAGCCCGAAAAAATGCATAGGTTTTACCCCGAAACGCGAAAAAAACCATAGCGTAATTAAATCGAGATACCCGTTTACAAAACGATCCAATCCGAATTTTGTCTTACCGTATTTGCGAGCCTGATGATGGACAGCCTTCTCCCCAATCTTATTATATCCGGCATTCTTAGCCAAGTAAGGAATATAACGATGCATATCGCCATAAACCTCTATATTTTTTATCACCTCTTTTTTATACGCTTTCAGCCCGCAATTAAAATCGTGCAGATTTTTTATGCCAGACACTTTACGAGCTGTCGCATTGAACAATTTAGTGGGGATAGTCTTGGATAACGGATCGTAACGCTTTTTCTTCCAGCCCGAAACGAGGTCATACCCCTCGACCGCAATCATACGATACAATTCGGGGATTTCATCGGGGCTGTCTTGCAAATCGGCATCCATAGTAATAACGACATCGCCTTCGGCTCTTTGAAATCCGGTATAAAGCGCCGGAGATTTGCCATAGTTCCGCCGGAATTTCACACCCTTAACACGAGAATTTTTTTCTCGCAACGACTCAATCACTTGCCAAGAGTCATCGGTACTCCCATCGTTAATAAACCAAATTTCATACGAAAACTTGTTTTCCTCCATTACCCGCTCGATCCACGCAGTCAATTCAGGAAGTGACTCCGCCTCATTATATAAAGGGACTATTACCGAAATATCCATATTCCTATTTCTTTGTTTTACTTGACTTAAACCAAACAGAAACGAGCCATGCCATTACTGCCGACAATAAAGAACCGAAAAATACATTCACCCACATTTGCTGAATAACGACTGCCATAGGAGACGGAATATTCCCCTGTTCCAAACCGGTTTTTACAGCCTCCAACAATGAAGGGTCACTTGTCATATTTAATGATTCCAACAAAGTTACAGCAGCCGAAAGCTGAGATTTTATATATTCTGGATTGATATAAACATAATAAATATACTGTGCCAAACCACTGATAAGCGAGGCAAAAAAGAAAAGCAAAATACCCATCATCCACAATTGAGAGAAGTAGCTGCCTCCTTCATTTTGATTACTGAACTTACGCATCATGAAGAAAACTACCAACGGGACAAATAGCAACATTATAGTAGAAACGACATTACAAAAAGGATAATTCAAACTCAACACAGCAAATATAAATTTCACCACGAAATAGAGCCCCATATAGGCTCCCGCTTCCATAGCGAATTGAACGATTCCCTTTTGTGTATTATTCTTCTCCATTAAAATATCGTTTTCCAATGTACATATAGGCTACAAAGGTATCACTTTTGCAGCAATATTTATGTGGGAAAAAGCCAAAAATAGAGATAATATCGACAATATATATCGAAAAGAAAGAGTGCCAAACAATAAGAAAACCTAAAACAAATAAAAGACTTGGCTGTTCCATTGTTTCTGATTACCTTTGAACCCCTTTTTATTAAAGCAGCATGAATAAACGATATGTAATGATTTTCACCGCTATATGCGGTTCTATTTTCTCTTTGCTGGCCGATATGCCCCGAGACTATTATCCCAACTCTCTGGAAGGGAAAAACGGCGCTGAACTAAAAACAGAGCTACATAATCTTCTGAAAAACCATACCCGGCTTCCCTATGGGTCTCGCGATTACAACAGAATAGCATGTACATGGACGGTCTTTAAAAAAAGCGATGTCCGCCCCAACGGAAAAGTATGGGATATGTATTCCAACAATTCTTATAGTTTTTCGAGCGGAGCAACGAAAGGCATGAACATCGAGCACAGCGTACCCAAAAGTTGGTGGGGAGATGCCGCCAATTACAACGGAACCAACGCTCTCACCCGATTTAAATACGACGGTTCCTACGATTTACACCACCTGACACCTTCCGATGCCGATGCCAACATGGCCAAAAGCAATTATCCATTGGGTGTGGTCGATTCTCCTTCGTTCGACAATGGAGTCACCAAAGTGGGAACCGGACAAGCCAACGGTAGAGCGACCAACCTGTTCGAGCCCGCAGACGAATACAAAGGCGACTTCGCCCGCATGTATTTATACTTCGTGACCTGCTATCAAGACTATTCATGGAAGTCTTCTGCCCTATCCATGTTCGCTCAAAACAGTTACCCCACACTGAATGCCTATGGACAGTCCCTATTACTGAAATGGCATCGACAAGACCCTGTCAGTCAAAAAGAAATAGACCGCAACAACGCCGTATACAGTTTTCAAGGAAACAGAAATCCTTTCATAGACTATCCCAATATGGTAGAGTATATCTGGGGCGACTCGACAAATTATGAATTCAGTTTTTCGGGACAATCCACCTCCGCCCCAAGTATCAGTATATCAAACGACAAAATCGAATTCGGATACATCGGAACCGAAACATCGAAAGATAAAGAGATATACATCAAAGGGAAAAATCTGACAACAGATATTACAGCAAAACTATTGAATAACGATTCGGGAGATTTTTCTTTGGGAATGTCCAATCTGCCGGCGCATGAATTAAACACGACCGGAATCAACCTCGCCATAACCTTTTCTCCCCGATCGATCGGGACTCGCAATGTGACACTCCGATTATCGAGCGACGAATTATCTGCCCCCGTAGACATAACCATTTCTGGAACTGTACTCTTGTCCGATGCCTCCTATTTGAGAATCATCGACATAAAATCGACCTACAAGAAAAGCGACGAACCAGTGCGCCTGATGCTAAACATGAACTTGGATACACAATGGACTGTGGACGGAAAACCGGCCACACATCTCACTCCTTCCGAATTGTCCGCAGGGCTTCACACAATACAATTCACGACTACTTACGGAACAGGGAAAATGCGTGTACAAATCGTAGAATAAAAATTACTATCAATCATGAATACAGCTAAATATATCCGTCATATCCTAACAATCGCAACAGCCCTCCTTTTCTTTTCGGCCTGTAAAGACGATAAGAACGAGAGTCAACCAACCGACTTTATTTTACGGGTAGACGAGTCGGTATCTATCAAGCTACCCAACTCGACAAGTTATACCATAACGACCAATAACTCCGCGATTTCTTATGAATTGTCGGGAAAAATACTCACAGTGACAGCTATTAAAGAAGGGAAAGCGACTCTAACCGTTATTCTCGACTCAGGAGAAAGTCACAACTACTCGTTTACCATTTCGGCAAACTCTTATCAAATGGGCTTTACTATCGACTCCACGCCCCGAATAGAATCATGGATATCCGGCTCGACCGTCAAAACGGAAGAAACGGCAGGACTCCAAGTGAGCTGCGAACCCGGCATGGATATAACCGGCTCTCCGACAGACAAATCGACACGCTCCTATGGATTTACTTATGTCGAAACAGGGAAACTTTTACGATTTTCTGCACAAGGCGATTTTTCCCAAAAAGGGATTTTGAACAATGGAATCATGGCTACCCGTGACAATGACAATACACCCATACAATACGAGGCTTGCACGGTTTCCATAGAAAAAGTAAACGATGCCGGGAAGATCTGGTTCACTTTACAATTTACCGACCGAAGCGACATTCGTATTGTTACAGAAATTTTCTAAAAATTTTCATAGCCAAGCACGCACATTAAAAACGGGATAAAATTTGAAAATTTATCCCGTTTTTAATTACATGGGAGGCAAAATACAAACTGATAGAATTCATTCGATAACTACCGATTTGCCTCTTTAATGACAAATAACTATCTTCGCCCCACAAACTCATACCGGAAAACACCCGATCTATGGACGAAAAGGACAAAAAAATAGCACGACTCGAAGAGCTGCTACAATCTATCAAAGATAATATCGACGAAACCGAATCTGTATTGGATTCATTATCCAATAGTGAATTGCAAGCCGAAAACGACAATGATTTACCGGACGACGAATTTGATCGTTTACTCGACGAGTTTATTCAAAGTCAATTATCAGAAGAGGAGACGGAAGATGAAGAGGAAAGCGATAATTCCCCGTCTAATACCAGCCATCATATCATCTTTAAAAATACTTTTTTCTCCATATGCGACACAAAAGAACAAATACCCAGAGATTCACTACGCACACAATTCAGTGTTGATGAAGGAGAATATCTATTCATTTCGACAGAATGCATAGGACAAAACGAATCTGCTACAATAGATGCTTGGGACGAAACTTTTTTAGCAGAACTAATTGCCCCCGATGGAAGCTCCTACATAGAAACTCAAATTTCCATGCCGATCGACACCGAAAACTACGCCAGTCCATCGACATATTTCGCTCTTCCTGAAAGAGAAAACAGAGAAGGCTCATGGATTTACTGCCTATCCCGACTCTCCGACAAAGAAGAATATACAACCAAAAGTGCGACTTTTATATCTTTGCCCCAAAAATACGACGAATGTTTCGAGGTAAACAACTATCTATTGTTCAAAAACGAAAGCATCGCTCCCGACCCAGACCGTCCTATCATCTCCTACACAAGTATAAACCCTAGTATACATAGCAACTATTATATCGGATTCTGCGGGATAAGCAAACTAAAAGACACGGACAAATCGTATGAATATGAAATAAAAATCCGTACTCAAACCGGATTAACCAAATACGAAACGGTCGGAACTTTCATTTCACAAGACGACGAAGAAAGAAACCGGCTATGGACATTCCAAGAACCCGTCGACTTCTCGGATTATGAAAACGGAGAATATGCCGTCGAGATCTATTTCTTAGGAGAAAAAGTATTGAATGCCCCGTTTCGCATTGGAAACGAAGAAGAAGGAGAATATAATCTATTCAACATACAGACACGTCCCCCGATCGGAGAAAAAAAAGAGATAGACCCGACAAAAGAAAAAGACGCCATGGACTCTTTACAAGAGATGATCGGGCTAAACAATCTGAAACGGAGCATTGCCGAACATCTCAACTATGTAAAACTATTGGCCGCACGCAAAAGAGCCGGGTTAAAAGCCTCGATACCACCCCTTCACATGGTCTTTACCGGAAACCCGGGAACAGGGAAAACAACCGTTGCCGATTTCATCGGTGAGATTTTCCACAAAATGGGGTTACTCGAAAAAGGTCACGTCATACGTACCGACCGGAGCAAATTGGTGGGCAAATGGTTGGGAGAGACCGAACAAAAAACCGAAGCTGCCATCGAAGCCGCCAAAGGAGGGGTCCTTTTCATAGACGAGGCTTACAGTCTGTTTACCAATGACAAAGATGGAGACAAACGCGACTTCGGAAACAGAGTCATAGAAACATTATTACCGAAACTGTCGGACGACAACTTCGGGACAATCGTTATTCTCGCCGGATATCCGGCAGAAATGAAACTGCTTTTGGAATCGAACCCCGGCTTGCAATCCCGATTTCCTTTTACATTTCACTTCGAAGATTATTCACCCGAAGAATTATTGGAGATAGCCGACCTCACCATACAACGCGAAGGGTACGAAATAACTGACTCTGCTCGTCAAACGCTATTAGAACTGATAAAAAAAGACCATCGAAACAGAGACCGCCATTTCGGGAACGCCCGCTATGTCAACAGACTTATCTCTTCGAAAATACTTCCGGCCATGGCCACTCGTTTGGCTCAAAGCGGAATATACGATTCGGGGAATCCCGACAAACGGTCGCTCGTCACCATCGAACAAGAAGATATACCCGATAATACCGATGAAAAAATAATCATATCTTCGGAGAAATTCGATGAACGAACCATAGATGAATGCTTAGCCCGACTCGACAGAATGATCGGATTATCCAATGTAAAAGCCGCAATCCATAACTTTGTAAAGATCGCCCGGTTATTACACGAGAACGGAAAAAATTTCTTTGGGGAAATCCCTTTGAAATGGAGCTTCGCAGGAAATACAGGAACCGGGAAAAGCACAGTCGCTGAAATCATGTCCGACTTACTGAAAGCCATGAACATACTCGGTAACGGACAATTTATAGAAATAAAAGGAGAACAGCTCTACAATGTCCCCGACTATAAAGTGGACGAAGTTCTACAAGATGCCATGAAAAAGTCACGACAGGGACTTTTATTCATCGATGGCGACTCTCCGAAATTCAAAAATGCATACAACACATTCGATAGCGAACAACTACGAATCAAGTTGGCAGGATACACCTCTGCCCTGCCCGGAGCTCATGCTCTCATCATTGCCGAGAACCGGGCTCCCCGGCAAGATTTGGTAGAACAGTTAATTGGTAACGGCGCTCACGAAGTCGACCACACTTTAATTTTCGAAGACTATACCTCGGAAGAGTTATTCGAAATCCTGAAACAAATGCTATCGGACAAAGATTTCTCTTTTGAACAAAAAGCAGAAAGTATCATGCAGCATTACATAGAATACCTTTGTTCCGACCAATATTCTTGTTATGCAAACGCCCGAACCATGAAAATCATATCGCGAACCATTATGCAAAACGCCTATCTCCGACTCGGTGAGGCGGGCATAAAATTTTCACGAAACAGAATCACACATGCCGATGTAGCTTGCTTTGAAATAGATGAAAGACAGACTCTTAGAAATAGAATCGGTTTTTGCTGAAAAGACCGCTAAACTATTTCATAGACGAAACCTTATCTTTGTATTGAGGATTCCGATCCAACCAGACTGTCGCATACCGGCATGTCGCAGCCGGAAGTAAGTCATGGTCAAGCGCATAGTCATAAGCAGCCTTCACCAAAGCGGCAGCGATACCCCGCCCTTCAATTTCCCGGGGGACAATCGTATGTTCTATATTCAAGCAACCATCGACAAGATCATACGACACGTATGCAGTTTTCCCGTCAGCGACAGTCTGAAACTGTTTTCTCGACAAATCATGTATTATTTCCATAAGAAGAATTTTTTAATTGTACAAATATACATATCCGTTAAGATATGTAGCCAAAAGAAGCCACAAGAAATATGGCACAAATAACAGTGCCGCCGCTTTCTCTTTTCGATATGCCCTTGATATATAAATCCACACTAAAATATCGAGTAATAAAATATCTATCAATCCCAAAAACGGATTTCTAAATGCGAAAAATAATAAGCTCCATAAGAAATTAACGACTAACTGTATCCCCCATAACACCGACAAGGTTTTATCCGCCCCCCTTTCTATCAAGTGCCCCAATGAAAGTCCCATACAAATATAAATGATACTCCATGCAATAGGAAAAGCTCCATTGGGCGGAGTAAGAACCGGTTTATTCAGCAATGGATACCACTCAGAAATAGAATCAGACTGAAAATAACTGGCCGACAATCCCACTGCAAAACATAATAGTATAGGAAGGAGATAAAATGCGAATCTTTTCATAACCAAGACATTTAACAACAATAGTTGTAATTTAAACACATATAAATAATTAAAGTTCTTGGATATTCCAAAAGAAGAATGACTGAAACAAAAATAAAAGGACACTCTTTTTAGAGTGTCCTTTGAGCCGATAGAGGGATTCGAACCCACGACCCCGAGATTACAAATCACGTGCTCTGGCCAACTGAGCTATATCGGCAGGTGGGTAAGCTATCTACATCGCGCCGCTACAACCGGCTACCCTTGCTGCGGTCAAACCCTGGGGGATTCACAGGGAGCTGGCCGTATAGGACTTACCCGGGCACAAAAGTAGATATTTTTTCTTAGATAACAATAGCATTCCACAAAAAAATGCACAAAATTTTCTATCTACTTAGAAACGAAACAATTAAAAAAAAACATATTTCACAATAAATCTTTTCTCCATAATTTTATAGAAGTCTCGGCCTGTATTGTTCCTAAAAAAATTTACATTTGTATCCTATAAATAATAGCCCATTCACAAAAAAGGAATCATGTTGCAAAAAATTAAAGAGCGTATATTTGCCGGCGGAGAAATTACCCCCGACGAAGCATTAGAATTAGCACAAAAAGCCATTCGTTCGGACCTATATACTGCTGCCGACGAAATCCGTAAAAAATTCTGTAATAAAACGCTTGATACTTGCTCGATCATCAATGCCCGTTCTGGTCATTGTCCCGAAAACTGCAAATGGTGCGCCCAATCGGCCCATCATCACACCCAAATAGAAACATACGACGCCATACCTATACATGAAGCTATATCCATTGCCCGTTTGAACGAACAACAAGGAATAAAAAGATTGTCTTTGGTCACCAGCGGGAGAAGGATAAAAGCCTCGGAAATAGACTATTTCTGCGATATTTATCGAAAAATGGGAGAAGAAACCCACTTACACCTTTGCGCCTCTATGGGACTATTGAAACGAGAAGAATTAGAAAAACTGAAAGCCGCCGGAGTAAAACGCTACCACTGCAACTTAGAAACAGCCTCGTCCTATTTTTCCGAGCTATGTACCACACATACCATTGAGCAAAAAAAAGAAACGATTCGGACAGCCCAAGAGTTAGGAATGGAAATCTGTTCCGGTGGAATCATCGGTATGGGAGAAACTATGAAACAACGCATCGAATTGGCTTTTGAACTAAAAGAATTAGAGGTCTGTTCGGTTCCCATGAATATATTGAATCCCATACCGGGAACACCTCTGGAACATATGCCCCCCATCAGCGACGAGGAGATTTTAGTTACAATCGCAATTTTCAGATTCATACTGCCACGGACGTTCATTCGGTTTGCCGGAGGGCGGGCGAGGTTATCCAGAGAAACACAAAAGCAAGCACTATCGGCCGGAGTAAACGGACTATTGATGGGCGACATGCTCACAACGCTGGGATCGGGAGTAAACGAAGACAAATCATTAGCCCGAGAAGCGGGATACGATCCTCTATAATATAATAAAAAGCCTGTCGCATGCGACAGGCTTTTCTCGTTTATCCAAATTCCCTGTTCTTCACAGAACATTCCATTTCAGTCACTTGGTTCCAGTTGAAAAACTTGCTCTACCGATTTATTGAATACTTGGGCTATTTTCAATGCTAACACCGTAGAAGGCACAAATTTACCAGTCTCGATTGCATTGATGGTTTGTCGGCTCACCCCTACTACATCGGCCAAATGCTGCTGGGTTATACGAAGTTCGGCACGTTCCACTCGTATTCTATTCTTCATCTCTCAACGACTTTTTAAGTTTCCACAATTTCATTTCAAAGACAATCAAGAAAATAATAATATTCGTAAACATATTAAAGACCAAGACATTCAAAAACAGAAGCTCGTAACAAAAAAGAGATAAAATAATCAAAACAGACGAATTGATATACAAGGCTATCAACAACGAGTTCAATCTTATCCGCCCGATTAATTCATCTTCGACTCTCTCACGTGAACATGCCACAAATAAACAACCCAAGCAAATGCCTATAATGGCGACATTATTCAATATTTTTCCAACCCAATCCGAAGTCAGTACTCTTTTCACAGCCAAAGGAATCCATTCGGGTAGCAAGAAAGATGGAAAACCATTATAACCGCCTATCGTCATCAATACTCCCAGCACAAATGTTGGAACCAGAATAATCCAGCCGACTTTCTTAAAGCCATTAGGCAACAAAAAGATTTTTTCCATAATAACAATTATTTTAAGTAATCGATAAAAGAAATAGCTATGGCACAAATGTAAAGTATATTTTACATATAGACAAATATAAACGACTTTTTTTACAAAAAATCTTACAGAAAAGCTATGAAGCCTCTGAACACTTCCAACATGGCGTGGGAATCTTCATTCAAACCTATTATCTAAAAAATGGATTTTTCCCGCAAGACTCTGCACTTCCGACCAAATGCTTAACAGTCTTGCAATAACGGATAATGTCGGCGTTTGTGTGTTGTGTTTCAGGTAGATAGATAGGATAACAAGATTGGTAAAACTCAAGACTTTTGTATCATTGAGCACAATCAAACTTTGCAAAGGTAAAACTTTATTCTTAAACTCAAACTTTTTAGGGTTATTTTTTTGACAAAAAAGATTTTTAACCCGATACAAGCCATAGAATTCGAAAAAAAGAATAAATTAACAATGCGAAACACTCGCGTAATTTTTCTATTACACACTAAATCGTTAAAACTTTCATGAAGACAACTCTTTCCCATTTGTCCAATCACAACATTTATCGTAAATTTGACTGGTATTTAATACAAAGTAATGATCAGCTACTTACAAATAGAAAATCTCACAAAGTCGTTCGGAGACCGAATTCTCTTCGAAAATATATCGTTAGGTATCGGTGAAGGAGACCGAATAGGATTAATTGCCAAAAATGGAGCGGGGAAAACGACTTTACTGAATATTCTGGCGGGGAAAGAAAATTATGACAGTGGAAACATTGTATTCCGGAATAGTTTACGGGTAGGATACTTGGAACAATCCCCCTCCTATCCGCCAGAACTCACAGTTATACAAGCCTGTTTCCAGTCCGACAATGACACTGTTCGTTTAATAGCCGAATACGAACAGGCCCTACAAACCGATGATCCTACCGGCCTGCAAGAACTGCTCGACCGCATGGACCACTACAAGGCATGGGATTACGAGCAAAGAGCCAAACAAATTCTTTCGCAGCTCAAAATCAATAACTTCGATCAGCCTGTAAAAGAATTGTCCGGCGGACAACTGAAACGACTGGCGTTAGCCAATGTCTTAATTACCGAACCCGACCTGCTCATTCTCGATGAACCGACGAATCATCTGGACATCGATATGACCGAATGGTTGGAAGAATTTTTACGCCGCACCAACATAACCCTATTGATGGTCACGCACGATCGCTATTTTCTTGATCGAGTATGCAATCAAATTGTCGAAATCGACAATCATACACTATACAACTATAACGGGAATTACAGCTACTATCTTGAAAAACGGGAAGAGCGTATAGAAATACATAATGCCGAAATCGACCGGGCCCGCAATTTAATGCGGACCGAGTTGGACTGGATAAGGCGACAGCCGCAAGCCCGGGGCACAAAAGCAAAATACCGTGTGGATGCTTTTCATGAATTACAAGCGAAAGCCCGTCAAGAAAAATCAGACGGGCAAGTACGGCTCGAAGTAAAATCGTCATACATCGGTTCAAAGATATTCGAGGCAAAAGGTATCTGTAAAAAATTCGGAGACCTGAAAATAATCGAAAACTTCGATTATACTTTTGCCCGCTATGAAAAAATGGGTATCGTAGGTAACAACGGAACCGGAAAATCGACCTTCATCAAAATGCTCGTCGGTGAAATTCAACCCGATCGAGGACGATTCGATATAGGAGAAACGGTAAAGTTCGGCTATTATAGCCAAGATGGGTTACATTTTAATGAACAGATGAAGGTCATCGATGCCGTAAGAGATATAGCAGAAGAAATTTCACTTGGCGACGGACGTAAGTTGTCCGCATCTCAATTCTTGCAGCATTTTCTCTTTACCCCCGAGACACAACACAGCTATATATATAAATTGAGTGGAGGAGAACGCCGACGCCTATATTTATGTACGATACTCATCAGTAATCCCAATTTTTTGGTACTGGACGAACCGACCAACGACTTGGATATCGTTACCCTTAACGTCCTTGAAGATTATCTCCGCAACTTCAAAGGGTGTCTCATTGTCATCTCCCACGACCGATATTTCATGGATAAAGTAGTAGACCACCTACTTGTGTTCAAAGGAAACGGAGAACTAAAAGACTTTCCCGGTAACTATACCGATTATCGTGAATGGAAAGAAACACAGGAACAAAAGGCTAAAAGCGAACAGGCCGAAAAAGCAAAGCAAGACAATAAAAAGACTACTGCCGAAAAAAGAAATACATCTGACAATACCCGACGACGCCTTTCTTTTAAAGAGAAAAAAGAGCTGGAACAATTAGAAATGGAAATCGCTGCGCTGGAAGAAGAGAAAAAAACAATCGAAACGAACCTTTGCAGCGGAACCCTAAGCATAGAGGAACTCACGCTGCAATCCAAAAGATTGCCGGAAATCAACGAAAGCCTCGATGAAAAGACATTACGCTGGCTCGAACTAAGTGAAATCGAAGGGTAGTTATATACAAAAGGCGATAGAGATACGGTCTATCGCCTTTTGTTATATCACATGCTCAAACCTCACCTTTGAAAATAAGCGTATTTCGGTTCTGTGGGTTTATAAGAATCATCGTCCCACAAAGTACTGGTAATCATCAAATCGGCACTGTATCGGTTACAAGCGATAGGTACATTGTGTACTCTACACTGACGAAGCAACATCTGTATATCGGCCTCGTGTGGTTGAGGATTCAAATCATCGATCAAAAAGATAGCCAAATCGACTTGATGACGAACCACCAATGCGGCAATTTCGGCATCTCCCCCCAACGGACCCGAATTCATACAAGTCACATCGGCCGGAATATTCAATTCGTCGAATGCCTCCTTAATCAATCGGCCGGTAGTACCTGTACAAACCAAATGGTGATGAGACAACAACTCGGCATTATGTTTCACCCACTCTACCATATCGGCCTTACGATTATCATGCGCCACTAGCGCGATAGTTAATCTTTTTTTCATAGCTTTATTTTTTTTAAGATTGAACAGTTTGAAATTTTTGTCTGATTTTCCGTTGATGTATCCACAAGGCCATAACCGCTATCACGAATGCGATAAAATCAGAGATAGGCATACTCAACCAAACTCCGTTCGTAGACCAGTAAGTCGGTAAAATCAACAACAACGGCAATAAAAACAACAGTTGTCTCGATAAGGATAAAAATATAGATACCGGAGCCCTACCTATCGACTGAAAGAAATTGGAAATTACAATCTGGCAACCGACAAACGGGAACATGGCGCAACTGATACGAAGACCAGTCACAGACAAATCGACCAACTCCTCGCTGGTTGTAAACATCGCCACGATAGCATGGGGAAATAATTCGCTCAATACAAAGCCCACCGTAGTAACGACCACACCCGCCGTAATCCCATATCGCAATGTTTTGCGAACACGTTCATATTGCTTGGCTCCATAGTTATACCCCACGATAGGCTGCATTCCCTGTGTGATTCCCATAACAATCATAACGAACAACATCAAAGTACGGTTCACAATACCATAAGCACCGATAGCCAAATCTCCACCAGTATGTTGCAACGCATTATTAATAAAAATCACCACCACACAGGCACAAACATTCATCAAAAAAGGAGACATGCCTATGGAAAATATTTTAGCGACTACCCGCACCTTCAACCGGGAGTACCGACTGTCAAAATGAATAAAGTTTTTTTTGTTCGCAAAATGAACGAGCACCCACACCATAGCGACAGTCTGAGACACGACTGTTGCCAACGCTGCACCCCGTATTCCCCAATCGAATGAAAATATAAATATCGGAGCCAAAATAATATTACACCCCACAGTCAACAATGACGAAAACATTGCCTTACGAGGATACCCCGTAGCCCTCATTACGTTATTCAGCCCTATAAACACATAAGTTATAGGAGTCCCCAGTAAAATCACTTGCATGAAATCACGGGCATAAGGCAATGTATCGTGGCTTGCCCCGAAAAACAATAATATGGAATCAAGAAATAAAAAAGTCAAACCGCCAAAGCAAACAGCATTGATTATACACATAATCAAAACATTATGTACGACCTCCGTTGCTCTCACTTTATCTTTCTGGCCTAAAAAAATAGAACTGATAGTAGCACCACCTATACCTACCAATGTACAAAAAGCGACCACCAAATTCATCAACGGGAAAGTAATTGCCAAACCTGCGATAGCCAATGCACCCACCCCATGACCAATAAATATACTATCTATAATATTATATAGCGATGTAACAGTCATCGCTATAATAGCCGGTACAGAATACTGAATCAACAACTTGCCAATCGGCTCGGTTCCAAGTATCAACGGCGAATTACGCTCTGCCATAATCTCTAATTTCACAATTACGGTACAAAGGTACGAATTATTCAGGAGCTAAAACAGGAGCATAAGCATTTTATAACATAAAGATACTTCAAATAGCTACGCTCCATATTTTTCACATAAAATATCATTGATCCATTCAACTATCATAAAAAATAAAAATATCTGAAATCAGAACCGTTTTTTGAGACTTCTTCATATATTTGTAGAATATAGGATACGGTTCAGCAGAGCCAATTCGGAAATATGATTTCCGTTTGCCCCTGCACTCACCTTTCGCTATGTTTGTCATGAAACCATTAATTAAATAGAATTATGAAAAAGTTTTTATTCTTGGTTATATTGAGTTTGACTTTATTTTCCTGCGAGGGTCCTATGGGACCACAAGGTCCTCAGGGAGTTCCGGGCGAAGGAATGTTTTGGAAGTACTACACCTACACAGTAAAATCGCAAGACTGGCAACTTGTGACATCGCCCGACGGATTAAATACGTATTACATGTATGAGTTCCAAAATAAAGATATTACAGACGATTTGTATATCGACGGATATGTCTTGGGGTACTTGGTACAATCTCCGGGGGCAGACAACGAAGTCATCACCCCTCTACCTTATACGATACATAAAGGCGAGGCAAACGGGGATAATGCGATGCTTTGGACCGAAACTTACACCTACGATTACATGCCGGGAAGCGTAGCTTTTTATGTGCAATACAGCGATTTTATCGAGCAACAGCCCGGAGATATGGTATTTCGTTTAGTCCTTAATAATTAATAACCGTCTTTTCGATTCTTCGAAATAAAAATAAACGAGGCCATCTTTAATAAGGAAATGGTCTCGTTTATTTTATGTAGCAAACTAATGATTCAACAAGCCTTAAAGCTCATATCGAGACCTTTTACCGAATGAGTGAGAGCTCCCACCGAGACAAAATCGACACCACTCTCGGCGTAATCTCGAATCGTATCGAAAGTAATACCTCCCGAAGACTCTATTTCATATTTCCCACCCACAATTTTCACAGCCTCTTTTGTCAATTCAGGCGAGAAATTATCGAGCATAATACGGTCCACACCGCCCACTCGCATAACCTCTTTCAATTCGTCCAAATTACGCACCTCTATCTCAATTTTCAAATCCTTGCCTTTGGCCTTTAAATAATCATGACAACGAGAGATAGCGTTCTCTATACCACCGGCAAAATCCACATGATTATCTTTCAGCAAAATCATGTCGAACAATCCGATACGATGATTCACGCCACCGCCTATCTTCACGGCCTCTTTTTCGAGCATACGCATGCCCGGAGTTGTCTTGCGGGTATCGAGAATGCGAGTATGCAATCCTTCGAGTTTTTTCACATACCGGTGAGTCATCGTAGCGATACCGCTCATGCGCTGCATCACATTGAGCATAAGACGCTCGGTTTGCAATAATGATTGTACGCGTCCTTCGACCACAAAAGCCACATCGCCGGGTTTTACCGCAGTCCCGTCCTCGATATAAACCGTCATTTTCAAATCGGGATCGAAACGGTGGAATATTTTTCGGGCAATCTCTACTCCGGCCAAGATACCCGGCTCCTTGATCAACAACCTCGACTTCCCCATCGCCGTATCCGGGATACAACACAAAGTAGTGTGGTCACCATCTCCTATATCTTCGGCAAAAGCCAAATCTATCAATTCATCTATCAACTGCTCTTTCGTTTTCATACACCAATAGTTTTTTATTCTTATGCAAAAATAGCACAATCCGGGAGAAGGTACAAATAAATTTGATTATACCGAGGATAACCAATTTCCACATTATAAAAACAACACGATGCAAACGTTCGAACAAGTTTGATTTTACTCTTTGTTTATATTAATTTTGCAACAAATTTAAATTCCTTATGAAAATAGTGCTATTGGTTGTCGGGAAAACAGTCGAATCTTATTTTATACAAGGAATCGAAGAATACAGCAAACGATTGGCCCACTATGTGCCGTTCGAAATCGCTGTCATTCCCGAACTCCGCAACACCAAAAGCCTGAGTACCGACCAACAAAAAGAGCGAGAAGCCGATTTCATCTTGAAAAGTTTCCTGCCCGGCGACTACATTGTCCTGCTCGATGAACATGGAAAAGAATTTACCTCCACGCAGTTCGCCTCCTATTTGGAAAAGAAAATGTCAAACGTTGCCAAACGCTTGATATTTGTCATTGGCGGCCCTTATGGTTTTTCCCAACGCATATACAATGCGGCACAAGAAAAAATTTCTCTTTCAAAGATGACCTTTTCCCACCAGATGATTCGCCTCATCTTCACCGAACAACTCTATCGGGCTATGACTATTCTCAATAACGAACCCTATCACCACGAATAAATATGAATCGTTTTCATTACAAAATTCTATCCGTCTTCATTATCTCACTTTCTCTCTTTACTTTCCCGACAAACGCAAAAGAATACAGCAGTGAAATAGGCACGTTGTGGAATTTTACGGTATCCAAACAAATAAATCGGATAAATCTGCAAATACAGCAAAACGTATGGACACTTGGTAAATATTACGAACGATACATGCCCATTGCGGTCGTCTCCTATACTGCCGTCCCGAAATACCTCAAATTAAATGCGCTGTACTACTATATGAATCAACAGACAGCCCCGAATATTTATAAGAATCGTCATCGTTATCAACTGGGAGCCACTTTTTCCTATCCTGTACACCGATTCTCCCTATCGCTGAATTCCCGATTTGAGTCCACCTATACCATAGGGACGGCCAAACCATCGAACAAATGGCGAAACAAAATACTTCTCAGTTACACCATACCCGACAGCCGATGGACTCCGTTTATCCATACCGATATATTTCTTTTTCTGAATGGTAAACAGTCAGGAGAATTGGATAGAATATGGTATGATGCAGGGGTAGAATATCGAATAGACAAAAAAAATTCCATCGAATGCAAAGTTCGAGAAGAACATCTCATGAGTAAGACACCCCAACAACTCAATACGTTTATCTCCTTAGGTTATAAATTGAAACTATAATCCCCCTATTCCATCTTGCGATACACTATATTGGGGGGGACAGAAAAACGACTCCACAAATTCAAGGAGAAACGGCGAGATTGAAAAATCTTCGAGATTCAATCCACCCAAAACAAATCGCTCATAACATCATCGGAAGTAAAAAGACCCTTACGAGTTATGCGCATGACATCGTCGGTCACCACGAGTCGCCCTGCACGGATATGTGGCAGAGCTTGTTCCAAGCAATATTGCATGCGCTCAGTTCCAAAGTCGTCTTCGAGTTTTTTCAGATTCAATCCCCAACAGGTACGAAGCGATGTAAGTATGTATTCATTATATAAACTATCGACCGTCTCTTTCTCTTCCATATATGCAACATGTCCCGTTTGCAAAGCCTCCATATATTCCGACAATGAGGAAGGGTTGATACGCCTGCTCTTCCCATCGTAGCTATGAGCCGCCGCACCTAAACCCAGATACGGTACACCTTTCCAATAAGATGTATTATGAAGTGCATAACGCCCAGAGCGGGCGAAATTGGAAATCTCGTAATGCTCATATCCAGAAAAACCCAACACATCGATAAGTGTCTCGAACATCTGTAAGGATTCTTCTTCCTCACACTCTTTCACCAGTCCTTTTTCCCTCATTCTCCACAACGCCGTACCTTCCTCATAAATTAAATTATATGCTGAAATATGCGGAACATTCAAGGTTACGGCTTGTCTCAAATTGTTCGTCCAACGTTCTACGGTCTGTCCCGGCAAACCATATATGAGGTCTATACTGATATTTTCATATCCGGCACAAAGGCAATTATCGACTGCCTCCATCGCCGCATGAGCCGTATGACGCCGACGTAGAAAAACAAGATCCGAATCGTCGAAACTCTGTATTCCCATACTTAGCCGATTAACCGGAGTATCCTTTAATTGACTTATAAAAAGAGGTGTCACATCATCGGGATTCACTTCAAGAGTAACCTCCTTACAAATCGACCAATCGACAACTGTGGAAAGAGTTCGAAACAAACGACCTCGTTCCGACGGCGATAAACTGGACGGAGTCCCCCCTCCAAGATACACCGTAAAAACAGGTTTGTCCCTTAGCTCATGTATTCTCAATTCAAGTTCCCGACAAACGGCATCTATATAGCCACGCTTGAACGAAAAATCGGTCGAGGAAAAGAAGTCGCAATAAACACAGCGACTTGCACAAAACGGTATATGAATATAAAGCCCAGCCATTACTCGACAAAAATACAAAACTTCGATTCATAAACAATGTTTTGTAACATAGTTCTTACCATTGCTTTTTAAAAATATAATTCATAATTTGCGAACGCTTTGTTAAAACGTAACCAAGTGTTTTTGTTTTATTAAAACTTTAATATCATGAAAGTCTATCAATCTCACGAAATCAAAAACATTGCTCTATTGGGCAGCAAAGGTTCAGGCAAGACCACCCTCGCAGAAGCTATGCTCTACGAGTGTGGTGTAATAAAACGTCGCGGAACCGTCGAAGGGAAAAACACCGTCTCGGACTATTTTCCTGTGGAAAAAGAGTATGGATATTCCGTCTTTTCCACAGTTTTTTATGCCGAATTTTTAGGTAAAAAGCTCAATGTTATAGACTGTCCGGGAGCAGACGACTTTGTAGGAAGCGCTATAACAGCCCTTAACGTAACAGACACGGGAGTAATTGTCATCGACTCTCAATATGGAGTCGAAGTAGGAACTCAAAACATCTTCCGTACTGCCGAAAATCTGAACAAACCTATTCTTTTTGCCATGAACCAACTTGATGGTGAAAAGGCAGATTACGACAATGTAATCAACCAAATGCACGAAACATTCGGTAACCGAATTGTACAAGTGCAATATCCGCTTAGTTGCGGTCCGTCGTTCAATGCCATGATCGACGTCCTACTCATGAAAATGTATAGCTGGTCGCCCGAAGGCGGTACACCCACCATATCCGAAATTCCCGAAAGCGAAATGGAAAAAGCCCGGGAATTAAATCAAAAATTAGTTGAAGCCGCTGCTGAAAACGATGAGACCCTTATGGAAAAATTCTTCGAGCAAGGTTCTCTCACCGAAGATGAAATGCGGGAAGGCATCCGCAAAGGTCTCATCACACGCAGCATATACCCTGTATTCTGTGTAAGCGCATTACGCGATATGGGAGTACGACGTATGATGGAATTCCTCGGCAACGTAGTCCCCTTTGTCTCCGAAATGCCCAAACCCGAAAATACAGCCGGAGAAAAAATCGCTCCCGATGCCAATGGGCCTACAAGTATATACTGCTTTAAAACCACGGTCGAGCCTCATATCGGAGAAGTATCCTATTTCAAAGTAATGTCTGGAACCGTACATCAAGGAGACGATTTGATTAATGTGGATCGAGGCGACGGACGCGAACGTTTGGCTCAATTATTCTGTGTTTGCGGACAAATTCGTACTCCGGTAGAAGAACTTGTAGCAGGAGACATAGGAGCATCGGTAAAACTAAAAGATGTGCGCACTGGTAATACACTCAACACAAAAGGGTGCGATTATCATTTCGATTTTATCAAATACCCAGCTCCCAAATATCAACGAGCAATAAAACCGGTCAATGAATCCGATGCCGAAAAATTAAGTGAGATTCTCACTCGTATGCATGAAGAAGACCCGACGTGGCAAATAGAACAATCCAAAGAATTGAAACAAACGATTGTTTCGGGACAAGGAGAATTTCACTTACGCACTTTAAAATGGCGTATTGAGAATAACGATAAACTTGCCGTTGAATTCATAGAGCCTCGCATACCCTATCGGGAAACAATTACTAAAGCGTCTCGGGCGGATTATCGTCACAAAAAACAATCGGGTGGAGCCGGACAATTTGGAGAAGTACATCTCATCGTAGAGCCCTATTATGACGGAATGCCAGCACCCGACACTTACAAATTCAACAACCAAGAATTCCGTATGAATGTACGCGATACCCAAACGATAGATCTTGAATGGGGAGGAAAATTGGTGGTTTGTAACTGTATTGTTGGAGGTGCTATCGACGCTCGGTTTATTCCTGCTATTGTCAAAGGATTGATGGATCGTATGGAACAAGGGCCGCTCACTGGTTCTTACGCCCGCGATGTCAGAGTTTGTATCTACGACGGGAAAATGCACCCGGTAGACTCTAATGAAATATCTTTCCGATTAGCTGGACGTAATGCATTCAGCGAGGCATTTAAAAACGCAGGACCGAAAATTCTCGAACCTATATATGATGTCGAAGTTCTTACCCCAGCCGATGTCATGGGCGATGTCATGAGCGATCTGCAAGGACGACGCGCCATTATTATGGGCATGTCCAGTGAAAAAGGATTTGAAAAAATCACGGCAAAAGTACCTTTAAAGGAAATGTCTTCCTATTCAACAGCTCTCAGTTCGATTACCGGAGGGCGCTCATCTTTCTCTATGAAATTTGCATCTTATGAGCTCGTTCCATCTGACGTTCAAGAAAAACTACTTAAAGCTTACGAGGCCGAACAGACAGACGAGTGACCGCAATTTTGTTAAATAATTAAAAAGCCATTGGAAAAACCAATGGCTTTTTTTGCAAATAAACATTTATTTGTTAAATTTGCCGGTAAGTGTTAAACCCAACCTTCTAAATAGGTTTTCATAAAATAAAACAAAAATAGTGGAATCGGTGTTTATATAATAAATTTGTACAAATGATGTAAAAACAAATCATTTAAACACCACGACAAGTTAAACAGAAAAAAATAAAGAGGCAAACAAAATGAAAAAGTCGACAATTTGGCTACTGGCTGTAATTATGGCACTCACGTTTATCGGATTGCTTTATGTACAAATCATGTACATGGAGAATATGATAAAAATGAGAAACGAGCAATTTACCGAAGCCGTGAAAAGGAGCCTATACGCTGTATCGACAAGCCTCGAACTAGACGAGACTCAACGCTATTTAGACGAATATCTGGAAGAGGAAGAAAAGAAAATGCTCTCCTCTTATGAGCAAAAGCAAGACAAACAAGACATAGCTTCTACTCACCACCAATTTTCTATCGTATCTCCCGATGGAACGGTTGCAAGTTTTTCCTTTCGCGAACAAACCAGTACGATTATCACCCCTGCTGCTCCACGACAAAAGGAACACAATACGCTCATTAGTACATATCGAAATATGCAGGAAGCCCGTAAAGGACAATACCTTTACCAAAAAGGCTTGTTGAACGAAGTCATACTCAATATGCTGAGTAAGGCAAGTAACCGTCCTGTCATGGAACGTATCGACATCAAAAAATTGGAAAGCTATCTGAAATCAGAATTTGAAAATAACGGATTAAACCTTCCGTTCCAATTTGCCATTTACAATAAAAACGAAAAAATCATATATAGCTCCAATCAATATGATCCCAAAATCGAAGGGAATTTATTCACACAAGCAATATTTCCCAATGATCCACCGGCAAAAATAAACTACTTGAAAGTCTATTTCCCGACCAAAAGAGATTATATATCGAGTTCGGTAAAATTCATGATACCCTCGTTTGCTTTCACGTTCATTCTGTTGGTAACCTTCTTGTTTACCATCATCACGGCATTTCGGCAAAAGAAACTCACCGAGATGAAAAACGATTTTATCAACAACATGACACACGAATTCAAAACACCCATATCTACCATATCATTAGCAGCCCAAATGCTTAATGATCCTTCTGTTGCTAAAAGTCCGGCCATGTTCCAGCACATATCGGGTGTCATTAATGACGAAACCAAGCGATTGAGATTTCAGGTAGAAAAAGTCCTGCAAATGTCGATGTTCGACAGACAAAAGACGTTGATGAAACTACACAACGTCGATGTCAACGACCTCGTTGCAGGAGTCATGAGCACATTCAAACTCAAAGTCGAAAAATACGGCGGTGTAATCGATGCCGACCTCGAAGCAGAAGATGCTATTGTCTCGGTCGATGAAATGCATTTTACGAATGTTATCTTCAACCTCCTTGACAATGCCGTAAAATATCGACGGGAAGAAGAACCTTTATCTCTTTTCATACGTACAAGAACCGTTGGAGATAAGGTAGAAATATCGATTCGAGATAACGGAATCGGTATCAAACGGGAAGATTTGAAAAAAATATTCGACAAATTTTATCGCGTATCTACGGGAAATCGCCATGACGTCAAAGGATTCGGACTGGGCCTCGCTTACGTCCATAAAATCATTACCGACCTCAAAGGCGATATTCGAGTAGAAAGCGAAATAAATCAAGGGTCGACATTTATAATAACACTACCACTAATAAAAAACAAATGATTATGGAAGAAAGATTGCGTATTCTATTATGCGAAGATGATGAAAATCTTGGCATGTTATTAAGAGAGTATTTGCAAGCCAAAGGTTATGCGGCTGATCTCTTCTCCGATGGAGAAAGCGGATACAAAGCATTCCTGAAAGGTAAATACGATTTGTGCGTACTCGACGTGATGATGCCTAAAAAAGACGGATTCACGCTTGCACAAGAAATCCGTACGGTAAACGGAGAAGTTCCCATCATATTCTTGACAGCGAAATCTTTGAAAGAAGATATTCTCGAAGGATTCAAAATCGGAGCAGACGACTACATTACCAAACCATTCAGTATGGAAGAATTGGTATTCCGTATCGAAGCTATTTTACGTCGTGTAAAAGGTAAAAAAGGAAAAGAAGTTACGATGTACAAGATCGGACGGTTTACATTCGATACCCAGAAACAAGTATTGGCAATCGACGATAAGAGTACTAAACTCACCACCAAAGAGTCCGAATTGCTCAGTCTGCTCTGTGCTCACGTCAATGAAATTTTGGAGCGAAACTTCGCTCTCAAAACTATTTGGATAGACGATAATTACTTTAACGCTCGTAGCATGGACGTTTACATTACCAAACTTCGTAAACATCTCAAAGACGATCCATCAATTGAAATTATCAATATTCATGGAAAAGGGTACAAGCTCATTGCCCCAGATGTCGAAGCAAAAACCAAATAAACTGCAACGTTTAGGAATATAGAAAAGGCGGCTTATTGAGTCGCCTTTTCTATATTCCCACATCAAAAGCGCCTGCAAATAATGCGATTTACTGCAAATTCATTACCTTTGTCCCGTAAACGACGAAAATAGCATCGAACAATGATACGCACTATCACATTCCTATATCAATGGCTCATAGCCATGCCCATACTGTTGATACTTACCATTCTCACAGCATTGACGACCCTTATCGGATGCCGGTTGGGCAATGGAAACTTTTGGGGATATTACCCGGCACACACTTGGTCCCGACTATTCTGCATTCTCTCTCTTGTCAGAATAGAAGTTAGAGGCCGAGAAAACATCGATAAAAACACATCTTATGTATTCGTATCAAACCACCAAGGAGCCTATGATATATTTCTCATCTACGGATACTTAAACCACAATTTCAAATGGATGATGAAAAAAAGCCTGCGCAATATACCCTTTGTAGGCAGCGCTTGTGCTGCTGCCGGCCACATATTCGTCGATAACAGTACTCCGGGCCGACTAAAAGAAACCCTGCAAAAAGCCGAAACGACATTACAAAATGGTATGTCGCTTGTCGTATTCCCCGAAGGAGCACGCACTTGGACAGGAGCCATGAGACCATTCAAACGAGGAGCATATCAACTCGCCGTTGAATTTTCCTTACCGGTCGCACCGCTCACTATTGATGGAGCATTTGCCGTTATGCCCCGTACAACCTACAATTTTAAACCCGGAAAAATCATTTTAACGATCCACCCCCCCATCTATCCCCAAGAAAATAAAGGGCATGATATAGAAGACCTCATGAAAAAATCATACGCTGTCATAGAATCGGCATTGCCATTGAAAGGATAGATATGTAAAAAAAGATTAAACCGAATAAAAAAATTCAAGGTTCGCAATGGCCGTCCCAAAATAAATTCGCAATTTTGCACTCGCAAAACAAATTTGTCCGGTGGTGTAATGGTAGCACTTCGGATTCTGGTTCCGCCTGTGAGGGTTCGAATCCTTCCCGGACAACAAAAAGTAAGGGATTAGCAAAATGCTAATCCCTTTTTTACAACTATTAATCAAGCACTTATGCTATAACATACGGCCTTTGATGCCTAATATATATAAATGGTAACCCTCATTTACTAATTTTTCGTTATTCTTATCAAATCAGAATTTAATCTAAAACTTTATCTATGACTGGTTTTATTAAAGATTCCATCACATCATATCCTTGTGAATTAGGATGCACTCCATCATTCGTGTATTTAGATAACTGATCTCCATTGGAAATACAAACCATATTAGAATAATAATCTACAAAAGGTATCTGCCTATCTTTCGCATATGTAGCCACGCGCTTATTTAACGCTGTTATTTTTTGAGTGGCATCTTTGATAGACGGATTCCAGCTAAAACTCGAACTAGGTAAAGTCGTAGTAAGAATTACTTTTATCCCATTAGCTCGAGCCAATTCTACCATAGAAATAATATTTCCAAAAGAATAGTCTTCGTTGTAAGCCCCTGCATTCTCGGCAATATCATTAGTTGCAGCATTAATAACGACAACTTCCGGTAAAAGATTTATTACATCTTCACGGAAACGTAACAACATTTGATAAGATGTTTGTCCTCCTATGCCTCGACCCACATATCCATTCTGTTTAAAAAAGTCAGGATGTTGATTCACCCAGCCTTCCGTTATAGAATTTCCTATAAATACCACTCGTTTAGGAACAATAACAGTTGCTTTCAAAAGCTTATTTTGCTCTGCATAATGCTTAAAATTAGCCCAATTTTGAGCGTTATCTTGTGAGAATGAATAAAATTCTACCATACAGAATAGAATACTTACCCCAAAAAGCAATATCTTCTTCATCATTTTCAAAATCTAATCGTCTTATTACAATTTAATACATATCATTCTTCTATATCTATATTTTTATCAATACTATATTGTTTAACATCTTTCATCAATACATCTTTTTTATCTGTATCAAAATCGAAACATACACCCACCTTATTCTTTTTCTGAACGATACTCCGGTTGAGGCTGACGACAAATATCTTTCGGATCTATACTGGCATACAAATAAGAGCCCGGTTCAAAATACAACTCAACATAATCTTTCATTAAAATAGTGCCCGATTTATATTTCCCAGCAGGAATCACTACACGTCCACCTCCATTAGCAGAGCAATCTGTTATTGCCTGATTAATAGCTTCACTACTAAGAAACGAAGAATCCTTCTTTGATCCATAATCCAATATATTATATTCTCCAACATTACTTCTCTCTTGCGAATAACAAGTTAAAACCAACAAGGGAAACAAATAAACACAAACCGATTTCATAACATTCATTCTTTATCGAAAAAGATAGCACTGCACACTGGATAATCAGGATTTCCATAATGGTCATAAAAGAAACGAGTAATCCGGAATTGAACATTTCCCGACACACCAAATGATAGATAAACTCCCTCTTCAAAATTATTAAGAAGATAAGATGCTAATATTCTTTTTGTATTGACATCTATCACATCAACCACTTCCTGGCAATTTTTTTCCTTATAATCTGCAAAATATAACGACACTTTTGTATTTTCCTCCACAGTAACATCGATCAATTGATGAAGAACCGAGGTCCTAACTACTTCAATCCGTCCTTTTCCTTCTACTTTCTGCAAAGAGACAGGTCGAGTACTATTGTTATCCAACACTTTAAGAGAATCACCTATATAGGACAGCATACAAGTTTTAGGTAATTTTGAAGAATGGCCGAATATATCATATCCCTTTTTCCCATACTTCCTCTTCCAATTGCCATGAGTTTCAACATCTTTACAAATAAACGTCGCTGTTCCCGACGGCGGATTAGAATAAATAGTCGATCTATCTGTCATATCAGTTCCAGCAGGAACTATGATCTGAGCTCTATCTGGTTCTTGCGACAGGTAAATTTGATTTTTATTTATCTTTCTACCTTGTTCCAATAATCTTAGCCCCGTAAAATCCTCATTGAACGTATAAATATCGACCTTTTCTATTCCGGTCCATTCTCTCGGGAAATGCCATATCCCCGTTCTTCCTTTCACCGAATAAGCCATTATTTCGAGATGATTTACCCAAAATACAGGGACAAATACATCATGCCCTTCTTTCATCAAATATCCATCTCTATATAAACGATGAACATTGTCATTATCCCATTTACTAACAACATTATCGGATAAAGTCAATGTTATCCCCAATGTGTCCCTAGTCTCATACTTTAATCTCAACAATCGATTCAGATAAAAATAAACATATGTGTGATGTGAAAGTTCTCTCGCAACCTTGAATGGATCACGCTGAAATTGAGTATCTTCTAGTTGCACACTCGCCCCAAAAACTTGAAATCTTCGTTTTGTTAAATCTATCTGTCCCCCATACAACTCGTCATGAGTACCGTCTCTACCACCACATGCAATATAAGGAGCGACTTCCATTTGATTAATATTCAACGAAGCCCACCAATCCCATGTAACACCCAACGAACACACTCCATAAAGATTGGTATCGGCATATTCACCGATTAACTGAATACCATATTCGGTTTTCAAATACTCCGCAGCCTTCTTTATAGCCGATATCTGATCTTCTTTTGTCACATAATGATATAAACTAGGTGGATACTGTGTCTCATTATCGAAATATAGTACTCCGGTTTCTTTAACCAAAGGAACTTGTTCTATAAAAGCATCGATCCGTTGCTTAGTCACCCCAGCATTCCATTCATTTACCATATTGACGAAATAGCTCTGACGATTCCACCAAACATCGCCTTTCACCAAAGATCCATCGGCATTTCGACATAACAAATCTTTCTTCACATACATATCCCACATAGGCGAATCCATATAAGCGTCAAATGGATTTACATGGAAAGTACAATTTGTATTATATTTCTTCGCTTCATTCATCAGCCATAATAAAGCATCCTTCCCCTTTAATCCGCCAGGCGCGTACAAAGTAGAATCAATTGGCATCCACCATGGATAAGTATGATCATGGCCTCCCTGTTGAAAACCACCCAATATCACAACTTTGGGTAGACCACGAGAAATGCAGTCTATCTGTTGCAAATATTTAGCGACCGCCCCCAAATCCAAATTATGATGATCATCTTCCAAAGCACATCGTAACATGATTTTAAACGTCAAAGTTTGAGATAAATCTCTCTTATATGGATAAAGCGGATACTGGTAATCTAGCCCAATCGGGTACATCGATAAGGGTGATAACAACAGTAAAGACAACAATAATATTTTTACAGATTTCATCTTTTTTATTTTAATAATTAATCATTTATAAAATTGGCATAATTCTACATCTAATTCATTCCCCAAAAACAGGATTATCTACATACGACCTTTTTCCTTAAAACCGACCTATCTGTTACAAGAGATACAATGCAAACTCCATTTTGACTTCCCAATTCGCCTTTATCCAAACAAACCCGCACTCGGTTATCAGAAACGTCAAATACCTTATCATATAATAAATTCCCTGCTATCGAATGTATCTGGATATGTACTTTTGGAGAAGTAAAAACATCAGCCTCGATTGTCAAATCATCTCGAAATACAGAAGGATAACACCTCAGATTATCCTCCTTCCAACGAATATTCTCTTTACCTGATACCCCTTCTTCATCTATAAATACTGCACTACATACCGGATAATCGGGATTTCCGTATCCATCATAAAAGAAACGAGTAAACCGGAACTGTAAATGTCCCTTTACATTATATCTCAGATATATTCCCGACTGAAACGAATTGATTAATTTTGAATGCAATATTCGCTTTTTCACGGCATCGATAACATCAACTACCATTTGGCAATTTCTGTCTTTATAATCGGCAATATACAACGAAAGCATTCTTTTTTCAGCCGTTTGCACATCGATTATCTGATGTAACTTCGATGTCCGTACCGCCTCTATTCTTTTCCCATCTTCCTCAGGAGTCTGTAATGCTACCCGACGAGAACTATTTGTATTATACACATCGAGATTATCACCTATATATCCCAATTGAATACCATCTGACAACACTTTCGACGCTCCGAATACATCATAACCAAGGCTGCCATACTTGTCTTTCCAATCCCCCTGTGTCTCATAATCTTCCCCTAAAAAATCGATCTCTCCAGAAGCCGGATTATCATAAATCGTTCCGTCATGAACATCGGTTCCAGCAGGGACCAATATTTGGGCCACTCCAGCTTCAAGATTCAAATCGATTTGATTATCTGTAATTGCAATATTCGAATCCTTTAATTCAAGGTCATAATAAGAAGAATTAAACTCATATATATCAACAGACTCTATACCTTTCCATTCTCTCGGCAAACTCCACTTACCCCGTCTTCCTTGATATGAATACGCCATAATTTCAAGATGATTTACCCAATATACCGGAATAAACACATCATAATTTTCTTTCATGAGTTTTCTATCCCGATATAGTCTATGAACATTATCACCTTCCCATCTGCTATCCACACTATCCGAGAGAGAAAGAGTCATTTCATATCCATTTGTGCTTAAATTTTGTCTCAATAAACGATTCATATAAAAATAGGGCAAAGTATGATGTGTAAACTCCCTTACCACTTTCGAAACATCTTGTTGAAATTGAATATCCTCTAACTGGATACTCGAACCAAAAACTTGTAATCTCCGTTTACTGATATCATTAGTAGCACCTAATAAATCATCGTGACATATATTACATCCTCCACAAGCTACATATGCTGGAACCTCCATCTGATCGATATTTAAAGAGGCATTCCAATCCCACGTTACACCTAAACAATCAAACCCATACAAATTCACATCTGCGTACTCTCCTATCAACTGTATATTATACTGTTCCTTTAAATATTCAGCAGCTTTTTTTATTGCAGTTATCTGGTCGGCACGAGTCACCCGATGTTTAGGACTGGCCGGATATTGAGTCAAATTATCGAAATATAAAACTCCGGTTTCTTTAACCAAAGGTAATTCATTTAAAAATGCATCTATACGTTGCTTTGTCACCCCAGCATTCCATTCATTTACCATATTGACAAAATAGCTTTGGCGATCCCACCAAATATCACCCTTTACCAAAGAACCGTCTGTATTTCTGCACAACAAGTCATTTTCTTCATAAAAATTCCATTTTTCTGAATCCATATATGCATCAAACGGGTTCACATGGAAAGTACAAGTCGTATTATATTTTTTAGCCTCTTCCATCAACCATATCAAAGCTTCTTTCCCTTTCCTACGACCCGGAGCTGTAAAACTATCATCTACCGGAGCCCACCACGGATAAGTATGATCATGTCCATTCTGCTGGAAACCTCCTAACACGACGATCTTGGGAATTCCTCTTGTAATACAATCTATTTGCCTTAAATAATTAGCAACCAAAGACATATCCAAATTGGATATTTGATCAGGAAGAGCACAACGTAACATGACTTTAAAAGTCAATGTCTGAGACAAATCTTTCGAATAAGGATATAACGGATAATTGTATGTTAGCCCAGCCGAATTAACTTGTGATAAAAACAACGAAAGCCCGACAAAAAAGCCGACTACAATAAATTTCAATTTATTCATAATTAAACAATTACATAAAATACAAAACCTGTGTCACAGAGACACTTTCACTCAATGACACAGGTTACAAAAACGAACTTATCTCTTAACTATACGCGATGTTACCACAGTCGCCCCATTATGAAGTGATACAAGATAAGTTCCATTTCCCAAATCAGAGAAGTTCAACAAATTATCTCCGATACCTAAATTTATCCTTTTTACCAATGATCCATCAATAGAATAAACACAAAGCGTACTTGTTCCGGCAAAAGGATTCGTTACGACCAACTGTCCAGTAGTCACCGATGGATACACATTCAACTGAGTTTGTTCCACAGCATCGATACCCGACCCGTCTCTATATTCAACAGCTCCTATTGATGGGGATGCTGGGCGCATTCTTCCTGTTTGGTCTTCTGTATTGGAAGAATTCGGAGATCCGTTTCCTACGGCAGGATTATTTTCACCCGTTAATAAATGAACATACTGCCCATCCACTTCTGCAATAGGAGCTAAATAAGTACCAACTGTGAATGGACTATCCAACGGATAGAACCGGCCTTCACCATATCGAGTATCGTCCCAAATACAATAGTTACGCACAAAAGAACCAAAAACAGTACCATAATCAGCATCTTTATCTCCATTTTCCACGTAAATACAATTATCAAAATCTATTGTCGCAGTTCCTCCCGATATATACATGGCATTCTGTCCATCAGCCGAAGAATTACCTACAATCGTACAGTCATAGATACTGATAGATGAAGCCCCTTCCCAACTACCATCAATAATACCGCCATTCGTCGGAGAGGAATTACCACTAATCGTCATATTTTGACACGTATAAGCTGCTCCCTGAAAAGCAATCGCTGTGCCTGTATTATTTACAATGGAAACATTTTTCATTAAACCGCTCGATCCCCAACCTATACCGGCGATAGATTTTCCAGAATTTCCCGTAGCATAGCAATTGGTTACATTTATTTCTTCACCCATTTGAACTTTAAAAATAACTCCATTCTGCCCGGCTGCACTTTTATTATTCGTATATATACAATTACTTATAGCCCCTACGCTTCCATCGAACCAACCTCCGGGATGAGCGTTAATTTCATTGCCGTTAAAAACACAGTCGGTAATTGTAAACGTACCATCTAAACGAACTGCTCCAGCTCCACCTCCTGTATTTTTATCGAATGTACAACCTTCTACTACACAGTTCGATGATTTATTCGAATAAACGCCGACTCCGTCCCAACCATCGTTCTCTATAAAATCACAATTCCTAACAGTCATTTCACTTCCGGCATCTTGTTCTTCTGCATAACATAATATACCAGCCCCATTACTACTACATGAATTTCCTTTAAATGTACTTTCTGTTGCATTGACTATCATACTTCCAAAACATGCTATCGCACCTCCACTACCTCCAAAATTTCCCTCGAAAGTACTGTTTTCTACATCTACGTCCCAATTATAGGTGAGGACTCCTCCCCCGTTCTGGCCACTTATATTATTAAAGAACGAGCAACTAGTCAAAGTTAATTTGGGATTTGCTGACTGATCGGGTTTCTGCAACTTAATAGCACCACCCCATTTTGCTTTGAATCCATCAAATACACAATTTATAAGTATTAATCCACTTCCAGCAGGAGAAGTTGCATCGGGAATCAGAGTACCACCCAAAACAACTATCGCCCCGGCACCGCCAGAAAAATCGCCCATATAATCGTTATCAGGTCCCGACATCCGCCCCGTAGCGTGACGGAAAATAAAGCCATCAACTACGATATCCTGCTCGCCCAATAAACCATAAGCAATCGTATAGACCGTATCGGTATCATTAATAGCACCATCTAATATAGTCTCATTTTCTTGTACATTCCGTTCCGCTCCACCGGTAGATGGATAACCACCTAAAACCGTAACACCGCCTGACAACTTAAACCGCTTCTCTATATTGGGTGCGGTAGAATTACCCTTGTAATCTACTGTCGGTTTATAAACTCCGGCTCCGACATGAACCGTCGTCCCGGCAGAAGCATTATAGAGAACTTCTCCCAAGTCGTTTTTTGCATTAGCCCAATCACTACCACTACCATTTCCTGCTCCGGAAACCGTAACATACACGTCTGTCGCAAATACATTCATTGCAACAAGACTCAATGACGAAATCAGTAATTTTACCTTTTTCATGATAAATCTTATTTTTAAGGATTAGTATTAAATAATTAAAATCATTCAATTGATTCGGGAAATTATAGCAGACCAACCTCCGCCCGGAGCCATCGTTACTTTCAATTTTTTCCCGGACACGATATTTTGTTCCTCTATTTTGTAATCGTTTCCGTTCCTGTCGGCATTTATCCCGTCCTTGAAAATTTCAGCTTTCCACAGTCCCTGGCTTAAAAAAGAGAAATCCAAAGATATTTCCCGCTTATCTCAATTCGTGATAGCTCCAACATACCACTTATCACCTTTCCTTCTCGCAACCGCCGCATATTCACCGACTTTCCCCGCAAGGGAAACGGTTTCATCAAATACCGTAGGAAGTTGCGCTATATAATCGGTTGTCTCCTGTTCTTTTCTATAATTGTTAGGGCTATCGGCCATCATAACCAACGGAGCTTCAAACACTACATACAAAGCAACTTGATGCGCACGTGTACCTTGACTCATAGGTGTTCCCCAAATGCCTTTATAGCTTTCCCTGTTAGCATTGACCATCGCCCCCGGCGTATAATCGACCGGCCCAGCCAGCATCCTCAAATAAGGTATGGTCACATCATTTCGAGGCATATCAGGATAATCCCCTTTCAAATATTCCAGACCATAAACGCCCTCAAAATTGATAACATTCGGGTAAGTCCTCTGTAATCCCGTAGGCTTATAACACCCATGCAAATCAATAAGCAAATGATATTCAGCTGCTTTCTTCGCCAACCGTGTGCAAAAATTCACTACACGTTGGTCGTCCCTATCCATGAAATCCACCTTGAAACCTTTCACTCCAAGGTCGGAATAGTGTTTCAACACTTCGTCCATCTTTTGGTCCAAAGGCAACCACCCTGCCCACAACAAAATAGAGACATTTTTCCGCTTCGCATATTCAATGATTTCGGGAAGATCGATATCCTCTACGGGAGTCATAATATCGGTACTCATTGCCCACCCTTCATCTAATAACACATATTCTATTTTATTTTCAGAAGCGAAGTCAATAAAATATTTATAAGTTTCAGTGTTTACTCCCGCTCTAAAATCTACGCCATATATGTTCCATGCGCACCAATAATCCCATGCCAGTTTGCCCGGTTTTATCCAAGAAACATCGTCCACTTGACAAGGTGTCGCCAGTTTATACACCATATCGCTGTTCAAAAGGTCTTTATCTTCCTCGGCTATAATCACGGCTCTCCACGGATAGAACCTTTTTCCGGTCGTTTCCGCCAGATAATCGGCTCTTTCCTCGACAAGAGCTTGCAGGTTATTATGACCTCCTTGAACCTCTTTCTTTACAAAAGGAGCAAAATCGCCCGTCAATCGAGTATCTCCCGTCTTCTTCAAAAACATTCCCGGGTAGTCGATCAAATCAGCATCGGTAATCGCCACCTTTATTCCGTTAGGCATCCCCACGAGAATGGGAGCGAAAGCCGGCCAAAAATCAGACATACCTTTCAAATTAATCGTTCGATACTCATTTTCAAAAGACTGAGAATAAACATCTTTCTCATTGGCTCTCACATACCCTACCGTCACATCGTGGTCTTCACCGGCAAAACAAAACTCGGCTTTTTCAGACTGCACAGCTACCGGCTCTTTCGATTTAAAATTTGTCTCCCAACGATAGGCCACACCATCGTCATATGCTCGGAAGTACAAATTATAATTTCGAAATTGCATTTTCAATTCATTATATCGGTCTATCACCTCTCTCTTTTTATAAATAACAGCATCGATAATCTCATCGACCTTTTCGACAGAAAACTTTTTCAATCTAGGATTACGGCCTATCGCCTCTCCATTCCGAAAGGTCATCGAAATTTCAGACGGAGCTATAATTTCGGTATCGGCAAAACAGGCACTCCACGCAATCACGGAGTCGATGCTCACCGTAACCGATATTTTACCATTCGGCGAATCCACAAACAACTCTTTCGCCCCCACGCACATGGGGAAAAATGCCAGCATGGCAAGTCCTATCGATAATACTTTTTTCATAATTATTCCTTATAATTGATTTTCCACTCCGACGGTTCCCCACTTAGACGGTTTCGAGCCCATCACAAACTCCAATGTCCCGCCATTGGCAATATCGGTATGTTTGAACGAGCATGCGTCCAACGGCTCCCCGTTCAGTTTAACCGACTGAACATAGATATTTTTATCGCTGGCTTTCTTCGCCTTGATCGATAAATCTCTCCCATTTTCCAAATGAATAACAGCCTCCTCGAACGTGGGACTGGATATCAAATACAAATCCTGCCCGGTATTGGGATAGAAACCAAGAGCATGAAAGACATACCACGACGACATTGAGCCCGAATCGTCATTACCGGGGATTCCTTCTTTCGTCGTATTGTAACGCTCCTTCAACGTCTTTCGCACGACCTCGGCCGTTTTATCGGGACGCCCCACGTAATTATATAGGGTAGGCGTCAAAAATCCCGGTTCGTTCGAGATTTGGAACAGCCCCATATACCACCGTTGATCCCATTTCTCATGAGAAAAATAAGTATCCAACCTCCGGGTGAACTGCTCTTTCCCTCCACATTTCTCGATGAGAGCATTCACATCATGCGGAACATAAAAAGACAGCTCCCACGAGAACGTCTCGTACACGAAATCGGGCCATGTTCCACCTTGAAAAACCGAATAATCATTTTCGCTCCACCAAGAGCCGTCGCTATAACGAGGCCACACAAAGCCCTTAAAGCCCAAACTTTCCACATCGGGATTCCACAAATTTTGCCAATTTCGGGAACGTTCCATATACTTTTGGGCAATCTCTTTTTCTTTCAGTCCACGAGCCAATGTAGCAATGGCATAGTCACAATTGGCATACTCCATGGTACGAGTCCCCGCGCGCTCGAATTTTGTCGATACAAAACCCTTCTCATTATAATCACTGATACCGCCGCGTCCTTCCTTTCGCTCGTCATCACCGGGAGACACTTCGGCGTTCTTTATCATCGCCTCCAATGCCAATTCGTAATCGATACCTTTCAATCCTTTGACATAAGCATCGGTAAAAAGTATATCGACATTCGATCCACCTTGCACCCGGCCATTGTCGTCTCCACTCCGTGCATCGGGAGCATATCCTTCGTACCGATATATATCCAGCAAAGAACGCAACATATCTACCTGTTTAGAAGGCGTCAACAATGTGAATAAAGGGTGTGTCGCTCTAAATGTATCCCAAATACAATAGTAATCATCGTAATACGGTTCGTCCGATATCCATTTCGAATTTTCTCCGGTCTTGTCTACTGGCTGCAAATAGCTATGATACAAAGCTGTATAGAAAATCTTTTTCTGCTCGTCACTACCTTTAACCTCTATTTTGTTCAATATCTCGTTCCAACGACTCACACAGGCGGCTCTCACCTCGTCGAAATTCCACGAATTCATTTCTGACAAATTCATTCGCGCTTTCCCGGTACTTAAATAAGAGATGCCCACTTTGACCGTAACTTTCTGCTTATCAGAAGTGCGATAGGAAAAATAAGCACCTGTCGGTTCACTGGTATCATATTGTTCTCTTTTCCCAGGTTCAACTCGATGGCTCTTCCATGTACCACAATCATCGGACGGAGTATCAAACACAGCGTAGAAATAAACCGTGTACGGCTCACCTATATTCCAACCTCCTCTAACCCGAGTATATCCCTCAATCTCTTTGTCCGAAATAATCCTTACTTCTGAGCCTACTAAATATTGTCTTTCATGAGAAGACAAGAAACTCCCCAAATCAATAATTATTTTTGAATCATCACTCGCTGGAAAAGTATACTCATGCATTGCACTACGCTGCAAAGCCGTCAATCTAGCCGATGTGCCATATCTTTTCAAATCCACCTCATACAGCCCCAACGCCACATGTTCATTATTTCGAGGAGATGAATAATCTTGCATATCAAGATTCCCGGTAATCGGGGCAAACAGTACATTTCCATATTTACAACCTCCTCCGGTCCCGCTCACATGGACATTACTGAACCCATGTATATTCCCATCGCGATCCCAACCCGCATTCCAATCTTTTCCACCACAGTCAGGACCCACCTTTACCATACCAAAAGGTACACAAGGCCCCGGAAATACATTTCCGCCGCCATCGACCCCGATAAACGGATCGACATACTGCGAAAGATCAGACATCGCATTTCCCTTGAACGATGTAATAGCAACAGACAATGCTGTTACAATTGCTATATTAAAATATTTGTTCATAAAAATTTTGAATTTATTCGATTTCCATTAACGGCTCCGCCTCTAAATTAGGATTTAACTCGATTTCTCTGCTTGGAATAGGCCAAACATACTGATCGGAAGTAAATAACGTGCGTTGTCTCACTTTCACATGGCCTTTCCATTTACCACTTTCTACAACCTGGTATCCACCGGCATTATCCAATTTCATACCAATAATCCAACCGTCTTCGGCATTCAATACATTTTCAGCAATTCCCCAGCGACGAATGTCAAAAAAGCGAGCACCTTCAAAAGCCAATTCCACCCGGCGCTCATTCCTTATTCGCTCTCTCATCTCATCTTTTGTCAAATTATTAGGGAAATCGGGCATTCCTACACGCCATCTCGTCATACCCGAATAATTTCTTATTTTAGCATCTTCCGACGGAGAATTTGCCAATTCATTCCGAGCTTCCGCTGCATCCAAATAAACCTCTGCTAAACGGATTAAAGGGAAATCATGTCCAGTATCCCACACTCCTATCAAACCAGGATCTACATATTTCTTCCACCCATATCCCGTCGGAGAGCCATTGTGTTGGTCCATCTTATCTCCACTCGTACTCCCGGGCTGACTATTATACTCACTACCAGCTAAGGTCGTTCCTCCTGTACCAGTATAATAAATAGAAGCGGCCAAACGAGGATCTCTATTCACATACGGATCGTCAGGATTATAATTCGAACGAGGATCGTCAATCGGATAAGCTTCGCTATTACTTACCTTAACTTCATATGCATCGACCATAGATTGGGTAGGAACCCACGAATTCCAACCTCCATCACTAATACAAGCAATCTTCACCGTAAAGCCATAAAGAGCGCGCTCTGCACTTGTGAACTGAGAATCGTAAATTATTTCTCCACTACCTACACTCGCAGCGTCGTCATAAAAAAGTTTTCTATAACTTTCACCGGTCAATTGATTATTAGGAGTATAAAGAGATTTTCCAGATTTTGTAATAACAGAATCCGTTGCATCCCGAGCCTGTTCCCAATACCATTTCTGGTCGGGGGAAGATTTGCGATAATCTCCAGCCATAAACATGCAAATCCGGCTTTTCAACGCAAATGCAGCCCAACGCGTTACCCGTCCATCGTCTTCCTCATTTGTATAAGAAGACGGAAGATTTGCCGCAGCGTAATCCAAATCACTTATTATCTGTTTGGCAATCGCATATTTATCTGTTCTCCGAATAGAAGATGCCTCCTGTATCGTCAATGGATGATCGACCCATGGAACATCTCCAAATTGAGCTATCAAGTAATAATAAGCATACGCACGTTGAAACAAGACCTCTGCCGTATAGCGATTTTTTAAAATCGGATCCATATTTACATTCCCGATATTCACGAGAAAATCGGCACAACGTCTTATCGTAACATATCTTCTATTCCATAATTCCTGTAACGCGGCATGGTTCGCTTCGAACGCATTCAATGCAATTTGTTGAAAATTACCAAACTGATTGCTGTGTTGAGGATAGGTATTATCGCTTGCCGCATCCAAGAAAAGTAAATCGCAACCATACGTATCGCTCTGAGGGAAGGTATTACTATAAGTAGCATTCACTGCACGAAGAGCATCTTCTGCCGTATTCCAATAATTATCTACTGTAACTTTATCATTCGGATATAAATCCAATCCATCGGTACAACTAAAAACAGGAAGCAAACCGATGATCATAAAATAATATATATAGCGTTTCATAACTAAATGTATCTAATGTATTATAGAACAATCAATTTTTACCTATAGTAAGCTCCACTCCAAAGGTGAATGATCTCAACTGTGGATAATATGCTCCTCCCGAAGGACCCTCCGGATCCACATACGGATAAGAAGTCAAAGTGAACAAGTTATTGGCAGATATACTAAACCGAACCTTCTCAAAACATATTTTTCTCGTCCAATTTTTAGGAAGGGTGTATCCCAACTGTAAATTTTTCAATCGTAAATAAGCTGCGCTTTTTACATAGAAATCAGATATCTCGTAATTATTTTGTTGCCCGTTTACATATCGAGGTAATTTTGCATGAGCCAAATTTTCTTGTACCGATCGCTCTGGGTTCCAGCGATCCTCCAATAAGCTCTTTGAAGTAGGATTTAATACAATACCCCCATAAATAAACTCATCTCGTTTACCTACCCCTTGAAAAAATACTCTGAAATCAAATCCCTTGTACTCTCCTGAGAAATCCAGTCCAAACATATATCTCGGAGCACTCCAACCTATATCGGTTTTATCATAACTATCAATTTTTCCATCAGGAACTCCATTAGGCCCAGACAAATCGGCATACTTCAAATCGCCAACTTTTATTTGAGAGGCGTACCCCTCGGGCTTCGGACTGTTTTGTATCTCTTCTTCCGAGGTGAAAAAACCTAAGCATTTATATCCATACAGAGTATTCAAAGGTTTGCCCTCCGCTATTACCGTACGATCATATATATGAGGTCCGGTTCCTTTCAAATCCAAAACCTCATTCATTTGATCCGAAAAAGATAGAGTGACCCCATAATTAAACTCATTAACTTTATCCCTCCACGTTAACTGTAACTCATGCCCCCAACTTGCCATAACACCGGCATTTTGGACAGAAACCGGAATACCGATAACACCAGACACAGGCAAATCCAACAATATGCCATCGGTCTTCTTTCGATACCAGTCATAAGCACCGATCAGCCTATTATTGAACAAATTAAAATCTACCCCTATATCGAGCATAGTGGAAGTCTCCCACCCCAAATCGTAATTCGGTAAAATATTTAAATAAGAACCCGGGACCCATTGATGTCCGAACATATATTCTTTCGGATTATTAGCCATTACATTTGCATACTGATAAAGGCTTATGGTTTGATTTCCCAATTGTCCATAAGATGCCCTAAATTTCAAATTATCTACCACAGTTCTTATCGGCTCCATAAATTTTTCTTCCGATATTCTCCAACCTATTGACCCCGAAGGGAAAAGTGTATATTGATGTCCTGGCGCCAAACGTGACGAGCCATCGTACCGAAGATTAAACTCTAAAAAATAACGACTATCAAAATCATAGTTGGCCCGGCCAAAATAGGAATACATTCTCCACTCGTCAGAATTTCCCCAATTATCTTTCAAATCGCCAGTACCGGTCGCACCATCTATTTCCTCCAAATTATTATCAGGAATATTCTTCCTATTAGCTCCTACCCAATGGCTTTTATAATGTTCATCTGTAAAACCCGCTAGTACTTTAAAAAAATGATTTTGTATTTTTTTCTCATATTCAAGTGTGGTCTGTAAAGTAGTCTGGCTTCTTTCTGTCATTGAACGACTCACACTATTCGGATCGTTACTATATTTATGGCTACCATCTTCATTAACAAACGTAATAGTTTTGTAAATACTAGAACTACCTACCTCCCATAAATTCCACGAAAACTGAGCCTTCGCACGAAGTCCGGGAATAATCTCCCAATTCGCCATACCATTCATAAGAAGATTATTATCATAACTTTTGGTATGTCCTCCTTCTGTAATCCAAGCAACCGGGTTCGTATCTTCATTGTTTAAATGTCCCCAATCTCCATTCTCCCGCTTAACCGGTAAATAAGGAGGCATATTTAAAACAGCTCCAAAAAAATTGTTATAATGATCAGGCTCTTTGCTATTGCTTCTATAATAGGATACACCAGCCATAACGTCAAAATTATCTACAATCTGAGTACTCACATTGGCTCTGGCATTATATTTGGAAAAATCGGTAAACTGAACCAACCCTTGTTGCGAAGTGTAACCGCCAGAAATCATATAAGAAGATTTTGCAGTTCCACCACTTACCCGTACATTGGCTTGATGCATACTGTCATTGGATTTTACAGCCGATTTCCACCAATTCGTATTAGCATAATAATCCGGGTTACTGCCATCTCGCATCATTTGTATTTCTTCATCGGTATATAAAGGATTCCCACCAGCCTGAACATAAGACTCATTAACCAACATAGCATAATCCCACGAATTATTTAACTCAGGGACCTTTGTCGGAGTCTGCATTGAGGCCGTATATGAAATATCTACCGTCGGATTTTTATCCTTATTACCCTTCTTTGTCGTTACCAATAAAACACCATTGGATGCTCTCGATCCATAAATAGCTGCAGAAGAAGCATCTTTCAAAACAGAAACAGATTCCACATCAGTGGAGCTCAATGCATAAAAGTCCCCCAATCCGGCCGGAACACCATCTATAATAACCAATGGTTCGGTAGAACTCATAGTTCCTATTGCACGAATATTCAGCGAAGGAGTAGATCCAGGTTTACCCCCATTATCCGTGATAATCAATCCGGGAACCGTTCCTTGAAGAGAATAAGCTATATTAGAAACCGGGACTTGCTCAATCGTTTTCGAAGAAATAACATCAATCGCACCTGTCACACTGGACTTTTTCTGTGTACCATAAGCCACTACAACGACCTCGTCCAGCACAACGGGACGAATATCTATGCGCAACGACGTACGACCGTTGATTTCCACCTCCTCTTTATTATACCCCACATATGAAACCTCCAAGACACCATCGGCTGGAGCATTGATAGAAAATTTTCCATCGATATTCGAAACAGTACCCACATTAGCACCTTTCACTATGATATTAGCTCCAATTACAGGAACTTCTGTTTCGTCATAAACAATCCCCTTTACAGTCACCTGCTCACGACTACTTTTATCTAAATTCAGACGCTTATCGAAAACAACAATCGATTTATCCGATACTATATTATAATCCAAACCCTTGTTTTCAAAAACTTCGTCTAAAACTTCTGGAACACTCTTATTCTTGACAGAGATAGAAATTTCATTACTGTCGTCAAGCACTACATTTCTATAAGCAAACCTGTACGAAGTTTGTTTTTCAACAATAGAAAATAACTCTTTTAGAGTTGCATTTTTCAGCTCAATAGTCACTCTTTGACTCTGAGCAGCCAGTATACCTACATTACCTATAAAAAAGAACAATAAGATAAACTGTCTTAATCGATGTTTTATGATTTTTTTCATAAACCTTGAATTGTTTTTTATGTTTTTTCTTAATATTTATATAGAAAGACAACACGCTAATAAAAAAGTACTTTTAAAAAAGTATGTTTAAAAACATGTTTTATCAGATAAAAAAATATTATAATTTATTTTTGCATTATAATCAAATTCTAGTATTGGTCGAGACTACTATCTCATTAATGGTATTATTTTTACATATAAATATTTTCAATATTTCGAGTTTATACTAAAAAGAGAATACCCGATTCAAAAATTTGAATCGGGTATTCTCTTCATTTCGTAGTTCCTAAAAAGGAACTATTAAAACAGAGGAGCATAAATAACAATATCCGAACGAATCGAAACTTTCCAAGAATTATTTCTTGGAAAAATAAATATCTTTCGCATCGACACGATAATCCATGTGATAAGAATATTTCAATATTTCCAATGCATTAAGCAAATCGTTAGAAGGCACTTTTCCAGTAAACAAATCACTGTCTATATTTAACCCCTTTATATGAATACTAATATTATAACACTACTGTCCACTAAAAATGGACAAGGTTAAAAATTAAATAAATTCAGTTCACT